>Ga0194121_10000269_pt1 | contig 93137 bp, 88 predicted proteins | sample TA2MahCa50mmetaG_FD_148609 | JGI IMG/M metagenome (GOLD analysis project Ga0194121, IMG submission 148609) | Freshwater microbial communities from Lake Tanganyika, Tanzania - TA2015020 Mahale Deep Cast 50m | ecosystem: Environmental > Aquatic > Freshwater > Lake | place: Tanzania: Lake... | reverse complement strand
GCGCTAGATAGGGAACGGCATCTCTTCGATGACCTTGTCGATAAAGAGGACCGTGTTGACAGCCGTGCGGCGGTCGTACAGGGCCAGCACGCGGTAGCGGGTACCGTCATCGATAAACGTATACTGGACAGGCCAGGAGCGCTCTTGCAGGTATCCCTCTGCACTCGGTCAGCAGGGATCGGACGCGGGTAGCGTGTATACCTGCCTTGCCACGGTAGGGGCATAGAGGAGCTACCTGATGCCCGATCAAGGTCTTGTGGATGGTCCCTAAAGCCAGACGCGTCTCCTCAACCGATGCAGCTCGCTCTGGCGTCTTCGGGCACCCAAGTTGCGGTCTTTCCGCAGCTTAAGAATCTGCTGCTCAATGGTAGGAGTCCGTTTTTGGTTGGGCGTAGTCTTGGGCCGACGACTTTGGCTGTTTAAGCCTTCGAGACCCGCTGCCTGGTAGCGTCGCCAACACTTCCGGAGGGTCGGGCAGGAAAGGCCACACCTCCGACAAACTAGGCCAGCATTGCCAACCTGCTTTTAGCGCTGGACCCAAGTCAATCGCATTCGGATTTCGTGTTCTATAGACAACCAATTTAGTGAAAGGATGTCTATAAATCACACAGTATCACTGCAGCGGCGCAGCAGGTTTAATCCGGGAAAACTGCTGATCCAGGCGCACCCCCAGCCATACCCGGTCCCGCGGGTCCACAGCCACGGGCTCGCCAATAGGCAGGAACACGTTCGACCAACTCGACCCGGCATTGGGCGGCTGGGTGCTGATAAAGGACCGTCCCCCGGAAAACGCCTCGAACCAGCCCAGCCGGCCAGCAGCCCCCGCTGTTCAATCTCCACCTCCACCTTCCCCACCGGCACCTCCGACCCGTCCTTTTACAGATCGCAATACATCAGGCACCCCGGCGAAACCAGCAGGTCCCCCGCCTCTGCCCACAGGTTGCGCGAAACCTGAGACGAAAGGTCCAGCAGTGGGCCGAATTCCAGCCCCGTCTCGCCGCGCAGCGGCCCCACCAAGTCGCTGAACTGCACGCCCTCGGCAGTGGGTGCCGCGCACAAGTCCAGGCCCTCTGGCAGCAGGCGCCCCCCTTTTGGAAGAAAGCCCCGGCGGGCGACGACGACCAAGTCCACCCACTCGGGCAGTTCGACCTTGGTGGAGTGCCCGGCGAAAAACTCGATGCGCCCTTCAAGGCCGTTATGCCTGGCCAGTTCCCTAACAACCCCGAGGATATGGCCCCTCTCGATGGCGTAGCCCCCCCCGCTGCCCCAGCGGCAGGGCAGCATCGCCAGCAGGCCGCTGCCGGTGCCGTTGTTTAGCACCACCTCGCCGGGGTCTGCGGGTGGCCCTCAGCGCCCCGCCCATCGCCCGCACCAGCGGCAGGTCCACCAACATCTGGCGATGCCAATCGACCTCAGGACCGCCCAAACGCCGCCTTGACAGATGGGAAGGGCTGCACTAACTCGCCGCAGCCACGGCCCCGTGGGAGGAAACACGCATGCCGCGCGTCAACATCATGCTCCCCGACGAGATCCTCGAACAGATGGACCAAGTCGCCCAGCGGGAGGGCCTGAACCGCAGCCAGTTGATTCGGCAGGCATTCCTCGTGTACCTGGAGCGCCGCGGCGAGGACGACCAGCGCCAGCAGCGGCAGGCCGACATCCAGAAGGCCATGGAACTCCAGGACCGGCTGCGGCAGCGGCCGCCGCCCTGGGACGCGCTGCGCACCTTGCGGGAGCAGCGCAAGGGCACATGATTCGCTACGCCCTTGATACTTCGGTGGTGCTGCACTCGTTCTCCCAGACCGGCGACGAGGACACCGACCGAGCCCTGCGGCTGCCCCAGGAACACCGCGATCAGTCCATCGAGCTAGTGGTGCTGGACCAGGCCGTCTACGAGTTGATCCATGTGCTAAAGTAGAGCCGGCACTTCGACAGCGACCTGCTCGAAGCCGCCCTGGCCAGTCTCGAATCTCTGCACGTCACCGTGGTGCCCTACAGCCACGAGCAAATGCACAAGTCCGCCCGCATCGCCTTTGAACACGACATCGGCACCTTCGCCGCCGGCGCCGTGGCCCTGGGTGCCCTCCTACGGTGCCAGATGGTAACGGACGACGAGCAGGTGTACCGCAAGATCTCCAGCCTGCCCTGGACCATCCTGCTGGCCAACCGCAGCCTTTGATCAGACCCCCGCCAGGGCTTGTTCCAGATCCGCGATCAACTCCCCCTCGTCCTCGATTCCCACTGAGTAGCGCACTAATTGATCCTTGATGCCGATAGCCTGCCGGTCCTCGGCCGAAAGATCGTAGTAGGAGATAGTGGCCGGATGGGAGACCAGGCTCTCCACTCCGCCCAGACTGGGGGCCAGGTACGGCAGTCGCAGGGCGTGGACAAAGGCCCGGGTCCGCTCGAGATCGCCGGCCACCTCGAAGCTGACCACCCCGCCAAAACCTCGCAACTGGCGGAGGGCCACCCCGTGGTCTGGGTGGCTGGGCAGACCGGGATAGTAAACCTTTTCAATCTTGGGGTGCTCTTCTACGTACCGGGCCAGGCTCAGTGCCGTTTTGTTCTGGCGCTCGATCCGCAGGCCCAGGGTTTTCAGGCCGCGGATGAGCAGATACGCCGACTGTGGATCGACCATCGAGCCTATGATGTTGCGGAAATCCTTGATGGCCCAGACCAGGTCCTTTCCCCCGCATACCGAGCCGGCCAACAGGTCGTTATGGCCGCCCAAATACTTGGTGGCGCTGTGGATGACCAGATCCACCCCGTACTCCAGGGGCCGCTGGTTGACCGGGGTGGCAAAGGTGCTGTCGATGAGCACCTTGAGCCGCCTCTTTTTAGCAAAGAGCACCAGGCGCTCCAGATCCACCACACGCAGGTGCGGGTTAGTTGGGGATTCGGCGAATAGGATGCGGGTGGAGGGCCGCACCGCTGCCTCCAAAGCCTTCCAATCGCCTGGGGGCACCGCAGTGCTCTCAACCCCGAACTTCTGGATCAGCTTGCAGAACTGCACGGTGCGGCGATAGCAGTCCTCCATGAAGACCACGTGTTGTCCCTGCCGCAGCATGGCCAGGAGAACCGAGGTCACCGCGCTCATGCCGGACGGAAAAAGCAGGGCCTCCTCCCCTCCTTCTAAAGCGGCCAGTTTGCGCTCGGCGGCGTGGACCGTGGGGTTGCCGTACCGCCCGTACTCATAGTGTTTGAGTTTGCCGGCCTTGTAGTCGGCGAACTCATCGAGATCTGTAAAAACAAAGGTGGCAGTCTGGGCGATGGGATTGGTGAGGGAACGGGCGAACTTGTCTCGCTCCTCCCCGTCGTGTATTGCCCGGGTGCTCTCCCCTTTGAAGGGTTGTTCTTCGCTCATAACCTGCTCTCGAGGGCTTTGAGGACCGCCCCGCGCACCGAGTCGTAATCGGCGCCCACGTCGATCAAGCGGTTGGCGTGCCGCGCTTCGACCCCGAATTCATGCAATTGATGCTCGTGGTAGCGGATCTTAAAGTCGGGGAACTTAAGGCCGTGGGCCGTGGAGATGACCAGCACCTTGCGACCCGGGACAATCACCTTGCGCTCTACCAGCTTGAAAAGCACCGCCAGCGCCACCCCGGTATGGGGGCAGGTGAAGAGCCCGGTGCGGTCGGCCCGGGCTGAGGCATTGGCCAATTCGTCCTCGGTGGCCTGCTCCACCACCCCGTCGAAGCGTTTCAGGGTGCGGATGGCCCTCTCATAACTGACCGGGTTGCCGATCTGGATGGCGCTGGCCAGGGTGTTTCGGGCTTTCTGAGGCTCAAACCTGGCAAACCCACTTAAAAAACTCTGGTACAGCGGATTCGCGTTGGCCGCCTGGGCCACGGCCAGGCGGGGCAGGCGGTCGATGAGGCCCATCGCCTTCATTTCGAGAAAGCCCTTCCCCAGGGCGCTGACGTTGCCCAGGTTCCCCCCCGGTATGATCACCCAATCCGGCACCGCCCAGTCGTCCTGCTGTACCAGTTCGATGGCCACGGTCTTCTGGCCCTCGATGCGCAGCGAGTTGCGGGAGTTTGCCAGGTAGATGTTCTCGCGCCGGCTCATCTCGATGGCCACCTTCATGCAGCCGTCGAAGTCCGTGGGCAGGGTCAGGGTGATGGCCCCGTTGGCGATGGGCTGTATCAACTGCGAGGTGGACACCTTGTCCTTGGGCAGGAAGACGATGGCCGGGATGCCGGCCGCGGCGCAGTAGGCAGCCAGGGCCGCGGAGGTGTCGCCGGTGGAGGCGCAGGCCACGGCCGGGATCTTCTTGCCCTCGGCAATCATTTGCTTTACCATCGACACCAGCACGGTCATGCCCAGGTCCTTAAAGGACCCGGTATGGCTGTTCCCGCACTGTTTGATCCACAGATCCCCGATGCCCAATTCCCGACCCAGCCGCTCGGCCCAGAACAGGTTGCTTCCCCCCTCATACATAGAGACGACGTTCTCGTCGGCTACCTCCGGGCAGACCATCTCCTTCTTACCCCAGACCGAACTGCCAAAGGGGAAATCCGTGCGCATATAGCGCTGGTCTAAAAGTTTACGCCATTCGCCGGCCGGGCGGGTGGCCAGCGCTTCCATGTCGTGGCGCACCTCCAGCAGCCCACCGCACCGCCGGCACTCGTAGACAATCTCATTGAGCGGATAGCGCTCGTCCTCGCAATGGAGGCACTGGAACCAGGCGCGATAGGGCATGGCTCGACCCAGACCGGAGAGGATTTCAGGGAAAGGGGATGAATTTAGAATCTATTCCAGGGCCGGCGCGGGTGCAAGGTAAAACAATACGGAGCCGGGATGATCCCGGCTCCGTGTCTTCCTGGGGTGCGGGGGGTGAAATCAGCCGAAAAGCGCGTCGATCTCGTCCCGGGAGATGCTGTCCTCCTCCCCCTTTTTGTCCTTGGCCGGAGCGGCCTTGGGCCCGGCCTTAGCTGGGGCTTTGGGTTCCGCTGTAGGCGCGGCCTTCGGCGTCAGGGCCGCGGGCTTGGGTGCCACTTCCGCCTTGAATGCGGGTTTGGGAGCGGGCTTGGCAGGTACCTTGGGCGCGGCCTTGGGTGCGGGTTTGGGGAGTTCGGCCTCCTCCTCTTCCTCCCCGTTGAGCAATGCGCTGAGGTCCTCGTCCGAAACCTCGGCCTCCTGCTGGTCCCCCGCCTCCAATAGATCGCCGAGATCCAACTCGCCCTCCTCCGCAGACTCCTTTCCCACGGCTAGATCATCCAGATCCATTTCCTCTTCCTCGACTTCCTCGACAGCGGCGGCCTCTGGTTCCGCGTCTTCAACTGCTACGGCAGGTTGCTCTTCCAGTTCGAGGTCGCTCAGGTCCAGCTCAAGCTCCTCCTCGGCCTCCACTGCCTGCTCATCCTCGGCCAGGGCCAACTCGTCCTCGGGGGCAGCCTCCTCCTCTTCCTCTCCGACCACCGAACCGAGCAGGTCGTCCAGGTCCCCGTCGGCGGAAACCGCCTCCTCAGGGGCGGCCAGTTCCAGCTCCCCATCGGGCTCTGGCTCCGTCTCCCCGGCCTCTTCCACCGCGCCTTCGTCCAGCAGATCCTCGAGTTCGTCCCCATCCTCCTCCGGCAGGTCCCCGCCGAGCAGGGCATCGATCTCCTCCTGGCTGGAGGCGGCGCCCTGATGCTCGCTGTTATCGAAAAGAGAGTCGATGTTGGCGGCCCCGTTGTGGGGCTCTGCCAACACGGCATCGGCCCGGTCTTCGTCATCGGGTTCCATGCCCAGGTGCTGTGAAGAGGCGCCCAACTCCGGCTGAAGCAGCTCCTCCTCCATGTCAGCCTCTTGCTGGGGGCTGAGGTCCACCGAGGACTCTAAGTCGTCGATGCCGGGGATCTCCAGGCCCGCGTCCAAGTCCCGGCCCAGCAGCCCGGCGCCCATCTGCGCGAAAGCAAGTTGCAGGCGCTCGTACTTGTCCTGGTCGAGCCGGCCACCGGCCAGCAGGAAAGCACTTTGGTGGGCAAAGGCTAATACCTGGTTGAGGTGGGGCACCGCGTCTTCGTACACCGTCAAATACGCCCGCACCTTCTCGCTGGCCACCTCGTCCTTTATCTTCTCGTACCACAGGTTCTTGAAAAGGGTGGACAGGGCTTCAATAGCTTCCAGCCGCTCCGCGATTTGGCGCTGATCGTCTTTTTCCATTGCTCAATCCCTGTAATTGGGCCGGCTTTTACGAAGGTCCGATATCTGGGAAGCAAGAAACATGCCCCGTTGATAATCGGCACCTCCCCCTTGCGCAAGTCCCACCCACCGCGCTTCCCTACCAGCTATTGTGGCTGCCTCCAGGGAAGCGGTGTCGGACAGGCAGAAGATTCTTCCTACCTCAATCTTTTGCCTTGGAAACTAGTATTTGAGGCCGGACTTCCCAAATTCCCAAAAGCATTAGGCCCTTTGCGTTGCCTTTACTGGGGGCGCAACCGGCGCAACATCAACCGCAACAGCAAGACCAGCAATACAACTTCAGGGACCATATAACTGGCATTATACGCAAGAGAATACAGCCAGACTGGCTGATCAGGGGGAGCGAACTGTGCAAAGAAGACCACCCCCGAGAGAAAGTGGGCAACCAGGCGCAGGCTACAGGCGAGCATCAATCCAACCGCCACGCGCAAGGTCGAGATGGGCGAACCAGAGGGCCAGCACACCGCGGCGGTGCCCAGTACGCCCAGGGCCAAGGGATAGTCGAGTATTAACTGTAGGGGATGCACAAAAACCGGGTGGAGGAGGAAATCCACTACCCCATAGAGCGCACCGGCGGTGATGCCGGCCCGCACACCGTGGCGGAGGGCGACGATCAAGATGGGAAGCGCCCGCAGGCTGATGGACCCGCCGTAGGGCAACCGCGGCAGAGGCAAGGACTTGGACACCAGATCAAGCACGGCGGCCAGGGCGATGGCCACCGCCAGCTCTGCGCCGAGGCGGACGTTCATCCAGGATGCAGGGCCCGGGGTGGGAACCAGGCCCGCACATGGGCGTCCCCTCCAATGTGGGTCATAACGGTGATGGCCTGCATTCCTCCATGGGGTCAGGAACTTCAAATGGTTCCTGACCCTATCTAATTGAGGCGGTGGATGATAACTACCCCCATCGGTAAAACCATGGGGGCACAAGTCTGACCGACCTGCAACCCCTGTACGGCCTTTTCGAAATCTGGCAGCAGTTCCCCAGGGCTGAAAAACCCCGTATCCCCTCCGTCCTGGGCATTTGGAGCCTTTGAGAAGCGCGCCGCCAATCCGGCAAAGTCCTCCCCTGCCTTGTGTTTAGCCACCACCTCCGCGGCCCTGGCCTGGGTGTCCACCAGGATATAGCGGGCCCGCATCTTGCCGCCCATCACCGCCTCCACCGCTTCCCGGTTCGCCCGCACCGCCTGCCGCAGACGGGGGTCCTTAGCCAGGGACTCGGCTTGCTGGTACGCGGCAAGCGCTTCGGGGTACTGCCCCCGCCGCGCCAGGAGAAAGGCGATGTTGTTGTGCGCTTCCAGATCCTCGGGCAGAAGTTCGGTTACCCGTCGGAACTCGGCAATGGCCTGCGCCAGTGAGTCCCCTTCGGTGTAGTACACCCCCAGGAAACGGTGCGCCTCGGGGTTTTGGGGGTCCAAATCAAGAGCGTGGGAAAAGGCCACCTTGGCCAGGGCGGAATGGCCGGCCTGCAGGTGTATGGCCCCTACCATGACAGCGATGCCCGAGGACCCTGGTTCAAGTTCCTGGGCCCGGCGGGCGTAAACCAGGGCAGAATCCGGCTGGTCCAGCACCTGGAAGACCTTGGCCAACTCAAAACAGACCTGGGCTTGGGCCGGGTTCTCGGCCAGCGAACGCCGCAGGAGGGCCCCGCCCTTCTCCAGTTGCTCAGTCTGGAGATACAGACCCGCCAGGCGGTTCAATATCTTGGCGCTTCCCGCCCCGACCGCCAAGGCTTGCTCATAAGCGGAGATGGCTTCGCTCAGCCTGCCCTGGTCCGCCAGCGCCTCCGCAGTCTCGGCCAGGCGAAGCAGATCCGCTGCCCCGGCGCGTGCAGCCAGTATCACCAGTGCGACTAGGAGATTGTGCAACATCATTTATGACGATCTCTCCAGCTTTGCCAACACCTGCTGGGTGATGCGTTCCACCAGATCGTCCGGTGACTCCTTCCGGCTGGCTTGCGCTTCCTCTTCCCCGATTTGGCAGGATGGCCGGTCCACGATCCCGAAGCGCTCGCGCAGATCGATAAGTTCGCCGACCTGTTTCAGGTCCAAGGTTTTGACGGACCCAAGCTGGTGGGCCACCAGGGCGATGCGGGCGAAATGCTCCACGGTCTCCATCTTGAAATGGGCGTCCATCGCGTCCCGGCCCAGGGTTACCACCCCGTGGTTGGCCATCAACACCGCGTCGTACTCCCGGAGCAGGGGGCGCATGGGCTCAAAGATCTCCGGTCCCCCCGGAGTACCATAGGCGGCCAGGGGGATGCCCCCCAGGGAGACAATGACCTCGGGGAGGATGCACTGGGTCAGTTCGATGCCGGCCACCGCAAACCCGGTGGCCGTGGGCGGATGGGCATGGACCACGGCGTGAATGTCCGCCCGCAGTTTGTAGATCTCCAGGTGCATGCGGATCTCCGAGGAAATCTTGAGATGCCCCGCCACCTGCCTCCCCTCTAGGTCGCAGATGCAGAGCATGTCCTCCAAGATGTACCCCTTGCTGACCCCGGTGGGGGTACAGAGGATGCGGTCCGCAGCGACCCGCACGCTGATATTGCCGTCATTGGCGGCCACGTATCCCCGCTTATAGATCCGCCGGCCCACCTCGCAGATCTCCCGCCGCACCATCTGGATGGAATTCATCATTCTCGCCTTGTCTCCGGTGAAAGGGCAGATACCCCTACTGTGGAGGCCCGTCTGCTGAGGCGCCGGTGAAGGTGGCCATATAGCAGGGCCCACCCCACCACTCCCGGCAGGATCACATTGATCACAAACTGCACCAAGGCCGCGTTGAAGGCGATGGCCGGCTCCATCCCCAGTGGCGTAAACACTACCAACGCCGCCCCCTCGCGCACCCCGATATCCAATATGCTGAAAGGGAGGAGCAGTTTGAGGGCGAAAAAGACCGGCACCCCCCAGATGGTCCCCGGTGGCGGGAGCCCCCAGCTTAATAAGAGGGCGAAGAATTGCAACAGAAAGACTGTGTTGAACACCAAGGACCAGCCCAAGACCCAACCCACCCCCCGGCCGCCCCCTGCCCCCAGCGCCGCCCTGCTCCGCATCCACCATTTCTGCCCTGGCAAGGCGCCGGCGAGCCTGGGCAGAAGCAGGTACCCCATCACCCCCAATACCACCCCAATACCCAGCAGGGCCAGCGCCAGAGGGGGATGCAGCACCGCCAACCCAAGCCATCCCAGCACCAGGGAAACCACGGCCGAGCAGGCGCGGTCAACCACACTCAGCCCCACCCATGCCGCTTGATCGCCCTCCAGCACCACCCCCCGCCCCAGCTCTCCCACCCGCCCCGGAGACAAAAGGCCCAACCCAAAACCCGCTAGCAGGGATTGCAGGCTTTCCCACCAGGTTGTCTTTGGGCGCACCCACCTCAGGAGGCTTCGCCATTTAACCACCTGCACCCCCAGCCCCAGCCCCCCCAGGGCCAGGCAAAGCCCCAGATCCCCTCCCTTCAGAGCCCGCAGGTGATAATACAACCGCGCCGGCTCCACGTACCAGACCAAGCCGGACATCAGCGCCGCGGCGAGGATCATCCTGCTGGCCCAGAGGAGCCAGGTTGGGAGGAGGTGTGGCGCCAAGGTGGATAGGGTAATTGTAAGGGCCCGTGCGAAATATAGGCGCGGTAGAGCCGCAAAAGTGGAGTTGACACGTTTCGGTGGACACCTTGACACTTGAGTGAAAGGAGTCCATCATGCCTAGATCACGCCCGCCCTATCCGCCGGAGTTTCGGCGGTAGCTCATCGAGCTGGCACAGGACGGTCGCGCCCAGTAAGAGTTAGCCCAGGAGTTCGAGCCCACCGCCCAGACGATCCGTGCCGGGATCGCCCAGTCGCAGCGCGACCAGGGCCAGCGCCAGGACGGCTTGCGCAGCCCGGAGCGGGCTGAGATCACCCGGTTGCGCCGAGAGAATAAGCAGTTGCGGTTGGAGCGGGAGATGTTGTCAAAAGCCGCGGCCCGGTTCGTTCGGGAGACCGGGTCGATACCGGGAAACTCTTCGACTTCGTAAAGACCTATCAAGCCGTGTATCCGGTAAATACCTCCGGCAAAGCCGGAGGCATGAATATGTGAACCGCTCAAAGCGGTTGAAACCTGGCGCCACCTCCCGGTGGCGGCTAGTCACTGAACAAATTCAACTGATCCAGACGACCATCTTCCTTCTGCTGGTTCTGGATATCCGTGCGCACCACCGCTTCGTCCTTGACCACAGGTGGAAACATAATACCCACGTGCCCAAAAATGCTGCCCGGTGAAGTTCTGCCTACGCCCATGAAACCCCCGTGCGATGTGAATGGCACTCTTCCCCTTGCCGAACCCCACCATTTAGGACACCGCATACTTGGCCGGAATGCTCAACAGCATATGCACATGATCGGGCATCAGATGACTTTAAGAACCTCACACTCCTTGCGCCGGTTCTTGGGGATCCTGATCACATGAAACTTGCACTCCCAATGCCTATGACTTAGACTTTAGACCCATTCTATATGAGCCTTCCTTTCTGTGTAAATTGAGTGGTTCACAAAAGTAAGGCTCTTTCTCATTCCCGGAACTGTCAAACCATCGCTGTCCCCCGCCATAGCCGGGGGCTTACCCGTAATAGTCAGGCTAATGTGCCGGCTACTGGGGGTCTCCCCCAGCCGCTCTTACGCCTGGTGTCGGCGCCAGCCCTCGGCGCGGGCCCGGGCTGACCAAGGGCTGCGGCAGCGCATCAAGGCGATTCATGCGTGGACGGACGGTCCCTATGGGGTGCCGCGAATCTTGGAAGAGTTGCGTGGTGAGGAGACCCGTATCGGCGTTAAACGGGTGGCCCGACTGATGCGCCAGGAGCGACTCCAAGGGGTCAGTCGGCGCCCCGGCACAAAGACGACGCGCCGGGCGGTGGATGCGGCCCCGACGACGGATCTGGTGGAACGGGACTTCACTGCCACCGCCCCCAATCAACTGTGGGTGGCCGACCCGAACAATCAGCTGGCCTTCGGCACCCGTTGCCAGCAGGCTGGGATCCGGCCCTCCAGGAGCACGGTAGGCGACTGCTTCGACAACGCCCTGTGCGAGAGCTTCTTCGCCACCCTCGAATGTGAACTGATCGACCGGAGAGCCTTTCACACGCAGACCCAGGCGCGGCAGCAACTCTTCCGCTACAGCGACGGCTACTACAACCCCCATCGGCGTCATTCTGCTCTTGACTATCTGTCGCAAATCAACCATGAAAAGAGGAATCAGCTCTCGGCCTAATCCGAAAGCCCAAATGTCCACCAAACCGGGGGAATTGTAAGGACAGGCTACCCCTTCGTCAAGGGTCAAGGCTGCGGCCGGGGCGCAATCTCGATCTCCCGCCGCGCCTATCCGTACCTTAAGCCCCCGCCGGGGAACCAGGGCCCCTTCCCGCCATTCCCCCGGCCCTGAGGAGGAATCAAGCCCGTTTTGCGCCCTCTGTTGTCTTTGCTCCTGCCCGCCGTGCTCTCGCTGCCCCTGCTCGCGACAGCCGAACCCCATTTCGCCTACCAGGGCGGCTACAAGTGCAGCGCGTGCCACGTCAACCAGACGGGCGGGGGAAAACGCAACGCCTTTGGCCAACTCTACCCCCAGACCGAACTGCGCCCCCTGTGGCTCAAGGCCGCCGAAAAATCCGGGGACTTATCATCCCAACTCGGCTCCAGCGTCAGCTTGGGCGCTGACTTCACCGCCCTGCACAAGACCACCTTTGCCGTGGACGAGACCGGCACCCCCGCCGGGGCCGCAGAGACCACCTTCAGTCAGCCGGCCCAGAACGGCTTTGACATCAGCACCGGCCAGCTCTACCTCGAGATCTCCCTCGCCCCTGAGGTGCTGACCCTCTACCTCGACGAGATCTTCACCCCGGCCGGGGCTCAGAGCCGCGAGGCCTTTGTGTTGTGGCAACAACTACCGCTCAATGGCTACCTGAAAGCAGGGCGCTTGCTACTGCCTTTTGGCATCCGGGTGTGGGACGACGAGACCTTCACCCGCCAGGTGACGGGGTTCAACTTCGACAACCAGGACCTTGGGGTTGAGTTGGGCCTGGAATCGGGGATCACCTCCTTCAACGTGGCGCTGAGCAATGGCACCCAGGGCGCCCGGGACAACAACCAGGCCAAGGCCCTTTCGGCCGTGGGTTCGGTCTATCTAGGCCGCTTGATCCTGGGGGGGTCGGCGGCTTTCAACAAGGCCCAGGGCCTCAAGCGCCTGGCCCTGGGGCCCTTTGGGGGGTTCCATGTAGGCGCCCTGACCGCCATGGCCGAGGTGGACTGGCTGCGCGACCAGGGGGAGGCAGAGCAGCAACAACTCGTGGCCTATGCCAACATAGACTACTGGGTGCAGCAGGGGTTGAACCTCCGCCTGCGCTACGACTTCCACGATCCCTTTTACCGTTACCAGGCCCCTGGGGGGGACATAGCCGACGAGCTTGCCGAAGACGAGCGCAGCCGCCTTACCTTGGGTGCCGAGGCCCTTCTCACCCCCAACCTGTCGGCCAGCGCCCACTATCACTACCAGCGGAGCATCCCCCAGGACCTGCGCGGCAACGCCGACAGCGCGGTCCTGGCGCTGCGCGCCTTCTTTTAGCTTAGGCCCGAAACAGGAAGTGGACCACGTCGCCGTCCTGGATGGTGTACTCCCGGCCCTCGGTCCGCAGCCGACCCTCCCCTCGCAACCGAACCAGCCCCTGGGCGGTAATCACCTCCTCGGCGGTGGCGACCTCCGCTCGGATAAAGCCTCTTTCCATGTCGCTGTGGATACGGCCGGCGGCCTTGGCCGCCATCGCCCCTTGGGGCAGTTGCCACGCCTGGAGCTTCTCGTTGGCCAGGGTGTAGAAGGTGATCAGGTCCAGCAACCGGTAGCAGGCGCGGATCAATTGCTCGACGCCGGCCTGCTCCATACCCAACTCTGCCTGAAAGGCCCGGCGCTCCTGAGGGGCTAGCTGGGCCAACTCGGCCTCCAGTTTTACGGGCATGGCCAGCACCTCTGCCGCCCCCACCTCCCGCAGGAGCCTTTCCACCTGATCGGCCCCCTCCCCCTGCTCCCCCACGTTGGCCAGGTAGAGCACCGGCTTGGCGGTCAACAAGGTGTGTCCCTTAATCGCCTCCAGTTCTGCGGCATCCAGCTCCGCTTTCCAGCCGCTGCGGCCCCGCTCTAGGTTGGCCTCGACTCGCTTCAGCACCTCGAACTCCATGCGCTGCGGGGACTGGGGCTCGGTGCGGACCACCTTGTCGAGCCGCGCCAGAGCCCCGGAGATGGTTTCCAGGTCGGCGAGCATCAGCTCGGTTTCGACGACCTGGCGGTCGGTGAGAGGGTCCAGCCGGCCTTCGACATGGCTGACCAGGGGATCGGCGAAACACCGAAGCACATGGACCAGGGCGTCGGCCTGCCGCGCATGGCTGAGGAAGCGGTTGCCCAACCCTTCGCCCTGGCTGGCCCCGCGCACCAGGCCGGCGATGTCGACAAAGTCGATGGCCGTCTGGGTGCAGCTCTGCAGCCCGAGCACCTCCTGTAACCGGGCCAGGCGCGGATCGGGCACGGCCACCATGCCCAGGTTGGGCTCCACCGTACAAAAGGGATAGTTGGAGGCCGCCGCTTCTCCGCCGGTGAGGGCGTTGAACAAGGTGGATTTGCCGACATTGGGCAGGCCAATGATCCCGACGATGAGCGCCATCTCATCCAATCCCAGGTTGGGGTCCGCGCTGGGTTGATCCGCGCCGATTTGGCGCAAAACCTATATCTTTAGAGACAAGAATCCAGCACGAAAGGATCTTCCGCATGCTCCTCGTCCAGCTGCTCCTGCCGATCCTGATCAGCCTCAATACGGTTTCCTGCGACCAACTGCCCTGGTTTGGGGAGAAGGGCGGGCAGGTCGCCGGCCACCTCAAGCAGCAGGGCGAGGGCATGGAAAAGATGGCGGAGGAACTCAGGAAAACCGCTGAGGAACTGAAGGTCGAAGCCGACGCCGCGCAGAAGGAGGCCGATGAACTCAAGAAACAGGCCGACCTCAAGCAAAAACAGGCCGACGACCTGAAGGCCAAGGCAGAGGATATGAAAAAGAAGGCGGACGACACCAAGAAAAATGCCTCGGAGTTGCGGAAGTACTCCGAGGATATTAGCAAGACCAAGCCTTAGCGCGGCACACACCCACAGAAAAGCCCCTGCAAGAGCGAATCTCGCAGAGGCTCAATCTGGTCGGGGTGGACAGATTCGAACTGTCGACCCCCTGCTCCCGAAGCAGGTGCGCTAACCGGGCTGCGCTACACCCCGAATTCCCGACGGGCGTAAAACGGGCCACGGTTGGAACTCCATGGCTCCTGGAAAAAAGATGGTCGGGGTGGTCAGATTTGAACTGACGACCACTTGCACCCCAAGCAAGTGCGCTTCCGGGCTGCGCCACACCCCGACCCGAGGCAGTATGGTGAGCTATGCAGGATTCGAACCTGCGACCTCTAGCTCCGGAGGCTAGCGCTCTATCCAGCTGAGCTAATAGCTCCACCTTCCCTGAGCGCAGAGCCCCCAGGGGGAAACATCAAACCGCCTTTTTCTTGTGCCGGTTCTTCCGCAAACGCTTCTTGCGTTTGTGGGTGTTAATCTTATGCCGCTTTCTCTTCCTGCCACACGGCATCTTTTTTAGCTCCTATGGGCTTGTTGTCGTCTTCGACGCGGGCTCTGAGTTCCTTCGACGGCTTGAAAACCGGCGCCCGCCGCGAGGAGATGCGCACCTCCGAGCCGGTCCGCGGATTGCGGCCCGTCCTGGGTGCGCGGGTGACGGTTTTGAAGGTGCCAAAACCTCTGATCTCGATGTGTTCACCGCTTCTTAGGGCTTCGATCACGGCCTCAATGAAGCCATCTACGACGACGGCGGTATCGGTCTTGGTGAGGCCTATGCCCTGGGCGATCTGCTTTACTATATCGGCCTTGGTCAATGCGACTTCCTCCCCATTGCCAAATACAGCCACCGGACGCACAGACTGACTGGATAACAATCTTTGAAATTAAAGTATGCTGGAACCCTTGTCAAGAGCGTATCCTCAATTCGCGGAAGAAATTACGAACACCTCTTCCAGCTTGCCGAAATTGACGTTGGTTTCGACGAACACCTCTTTGAAGAGTGGGTCGCGCTTCTGCTGGCGCACCTCTATTACGTCCCCGATGACCAGACCTTTGGGGAAGCGCCCCCCCAACCCGGAGGAAACCACCCGATCCCCTTTTTCGATGTCGCTGGTTACGTCTACGAAGTTGAGGCGGAACAGGCTGCCCCGGCCCCAGGAGACTATTCCCTGCACCCGCTTCTCCTGAACGATGGCGCTGATCCGGGTGCTCATGATTAATGCGACTACGGCGCTGTGGTCCTCGGTCTGCAGCACATGACCCACCAACCCGTCGGGGACCACCACCGGCATGCCCTCGAGCACACCCTGCTGGCGGCCGGCGTTTATGACCAGCGCGTCGTAAAGCTGGTCTGGATCGCGGCTGATCACCTCGGCGGGGATGATTTGGCTGCCCCCCATCTCGCGCTTGAAGCCCAGCGCCTCCCGCAGGCGGCGGTTCTCCCACGCGGCTTCGCGGAAACGCATGTTCTCAAGCGCCAGCTCCACGTTCTGGGCCATGACAAAGCGGTTCCTGATATTGGCGGAGGCGAAGCGGGTAATCGGCGAGAAGATCCACTGCCCGACGGCGCCCAGGGCCAGCTGAAGTCGGGCGCCGACCTCGGCTTTTTGGGCAGGGTTTAGGCCCATGAGGCTGATGGCGACGATCAGGGCCAGCCCTATCGCCAGGAAGTTGCGATTTACTGCCAAGGTTCACCCGATCAGTAGAGCACCTTTTGGTATCTCTCGAACCCTTCGAGAACGCGGGCGTTGCCCCGAACCACGGCCGAGAGAGGATCTTCGCTATCGACGTAGGTGGGCAGACTGGTGCCCTCGATCAAGCGCTCGCGCAGGCGCCGCAGTTTGCCGCCCCCTCCGCTGAGTACCATGCCGCGGTCCAGGATGTCGGCGGCAAGTTCGGGCGGGGTGCGCTCCAGGGCCCGGCGCACCCCGGCGACGATCTGCTCCACCGGATCGGCGAGGGCCTCGCAGATCTCGCGGGAATTCACCATTAGGGTCTTGGGAATGGCCGCGACCAGGTCGCGGCCACGCACCGCGGCCTCCTCTTCCGGCTCCAGGGGCATAGCCGAACCGATCAAGCATTTGAGCTGTTCGGCGTTGCGGGGGCCAATGAGCAGGTTGTGCTTCTTGCGCATCCAGTCGATGATGGCCCGGTCCATCTCGTCGCCAGCCACCCGGATCGATTCGTTGGTAACGATGCCCGATAGGGCGATCACGGCGATCTCGGTGGTGCCCCCGCCAATGTCGATGACCATAGAGCCGATTGCCTGCTCAATGGGCAGCCCCAGGCCCAGGGCCGCAGCCATGGGCTCGCTGATGAGGTACACCTCGCGGGCGCCGATCCGCTCGCAGGAGTTGCGCACCGCCCGCCGCTCCACCTCGGTGCTCCCAGAGGGCACCGCGACCACGATGCGCGGTCGGACGAAGAGTTTGCTCTTCTGCACCTTGCGGATAAAGTAGCGGATCATCTCCTCGGTGACCTCGAAATCGGCGATGGCCCCGTCCTTGAGCGGGCGGATGGTCTCGATCTCCGCGTTCTCCCTGCCCATCATCTCCTTGGCTTCGGCGCCGACGGCGATGACCTTCTTGGTCATCTTATGCCTGGCGACGATGGAAGGTTGGTTGAGGACGATCCCTTCCCCTTTGACGTAGACAAGGGTGTTGGCGGTGCCGAGGTCGATACCGATGTCGTTGGAGAAAAACCGCGAAAAAACCCCCATGATCTGCTCCCTTGTCGGGTCCTATCCCGAAATTCAGGCGTTCAGCGTTTGTCCTTGTTCTGCTGCTTGCTCATCCATGTCCGCACTAAACTGGCGGCATCCTGGCTTCGGGTATTAATCAACTGCTGGACCCGCGCCAGGGTCTCCCTGACACCCTGCTCCCGCTTTGGCTTGGGCGTATCCTCTTGCGCCATAGCCCCTCATCTTTTGGCAAACTAAATGCAAAGATAATAATTGCGAATCGAGTTTGCCAAATTGCTCCCCTGCTTTATATTATCTTTTCTACAAACGCTGCCTTTCCAGGGAGGTTTTTCTCATTTATGAGCCGGGTAGCCCGTTCGGTGTTGCGGAAGATAGGATTTGACCCCAACCTCGACGAGGAGCACCGTCAGCAGCTCGAGCGCGAGGTCCAGGAGCGGGCCGCCAGTGCCGCTGCCACCGGAACCCCCTGGCAAGCCGGCTCCTTGGAGGCAGTGCCCGACGAACTGCTGAGCGAGTCGGAAAAGCGCCATGAGAAATACCGGCGCCAGCAGGCGATGGCTGGCCGCTTCACCCCAGCTGCCGAACGCCTGCCGATCATGAGCGCTGAGGAGCGTAAAACCCGCGACAAGGACCGGCCCAAATGGACCCAGACTCCCTTCGAGGGGCCCATCGAAAAACTGATTGAAAAGTACAAGGACCTCGAAGAGGTTCGCAAACACCTCACTCTCGGCCAGTCGATGAAGTACGAGTTCACTGAGGATGGCAAGGTGCTCGACAAGAACGGCAAACTCATTTATGATGGGGAAAAACTGGTCTGAGGTTTCCCTCCCCCGGCTCCACCATCACTCCTCACCCTCTCCTCCCCGCGATGCGCTTCCTGATCCCATTCTTCGGCATTCTGGTCCTGGCCGCCTGCGGCTCAGGTCCCCAAACACGAGAGGAACACACCCGCAAGGGCGATCAACTCCTTGCCAAGGGCGACACAACTGGAGCTCAGGCGGCCTACCGGGTCGCCCTGGGCCAGGACTCCCTTAACCCGGACCTGCTGGCGAAGCTAGGCCGGATCTACGCCGGTCAAGGGAAATCCCAACCTGCCGATATTTACTTGCGTAGGGCGTCGGATCTCACCTTCAGGCAGGCCCTGAACGCCCTCCAGGCCGGCGACCCCGCCGGGGCCAGGGAAGCCCTTGAGCACACCCTGGCCATCAACCCCTACCACCCGCTGGCGCTCCTGCGCCTGGGCGATATGGCCCTGGAGCAGGGCGGAGAGGACCCGGCGCTGGTATATTTCGAGCAGGCCATCGCGGCCAATCCCGAGTACGCCGAGGGCTATGCCAAGGCCGGCAAGGTCTACCTGCGCCGCGAGCGCTACGAAGACGCCCGGGCCGCGTTCGAGCGCTGCATCGAACTCAACATTAACTCTATCGATGCCTATCTGGGCCTGGGCGAGTTGAACCTGTTGCAGCAGAACCCCGGAGCTGCCGCCGAAAACTACCGCACTGTCCTGCTCATCGACCCGCGTTCCTCGGTAGCTAAAGCCGCCCTGGCCAACCTGGGCGCCCACCCCTAGTCCCTCCTGAGGTACACGCTATGAAAGCCCGTCTTCCCCTCGCCCTGCTTCTGCTGGCGCTGGTAAGCTGTGGCGAAAGGCCCGATCCGAAAACCCCTTCCGCCACGCCCTATGGCAGCCCAGAGGAGGTGAACGCCTACCTACAGGTGATCGACCCCCTCGTCATGCAGCTCAACACCCTCCACCAGGAGCTGTACAACACCGTGGGCTCCTCCGGCAAGGCCACTGCCGCCAACCTGGCCCCGGCCATGGAGCAGGGGCGCCCCAGGCTGGCCCAGATCCTCGCCGCCCTGGACCAGGCGACCCCTCCCCCGCTCCTGGCGCCCTTTCACCAGCAGATCAAGAAGCTCGTCCAGTTGCGCCTCGAAGCCTACGCCCAGGCCCTGGAAGGCTGGAAACAGGAACAGCAGAAGGGCGCCGGCTTCGAGAACCTCTACCAGCGCAGCGAGGAACTGCTGACCCAGGCCCAGGACCTGGGCATCCCGCTGGGGGACGAGCGCCAACGCATTCAGCAGGTACTGGAGGCGGCCAAGCCCCCCGACCAGGCCGCCAGCCGCTGACCTTCCGTGCCCCATGCTCTGTGGTGCTGCCTGCTCTTTTTCCTGAGCGGCTGCGGGGTTGATTATTATCTCCACCTCGCCAAGGGGCAGGCGCGCATCGCCTGGCGCTCCACCCCCATCCCAGAGGTGCTGGCCTCCCCCGCCACCCCGCCCGACGCGGCTGAAAAACTGGGGCAGGTGCCGACACTGGTTCAGTTCGCCCGCCATCGCCTCGGCCTGCAAACCGGCGACAGCTACCGGCGCTACTTCGACACTGGGGGCGAGCCGGTGTCGTGGAATGTTAGCGCCTGTCCTCCGGACAGCTTTGATCCCCACCTGTGGCACTTCCCCCTCGTCGGCGCCCTGCCTTACAAAGGGTTCTTTTCTTGGGAAAGGGCGGTCCGCGAACGTGAGGAACTCCTGGCCCAGGGCCTGGATGTGTTGATGGGGCCAGTTGCGGCGTACAGCACCCTGGGGTACTTCTCCGACCCGGTGCTCAGCACCATGCTGGAGGAAGAGGAGGACGGCCTGGCCGAACTGCTCCTGCACGAGCTGACGCACGCTACCATCTACCCGGCTGGCCAGGCCGAATACAGCGAGAGCGCCGCCACTTATGTCGGCCAGGCCGGAGCCCTGCTCTATCTTGAGGAGCGCTACGGACCCGACGCGGAGCTTCTGCGCCTAGCCCGCCTGCGACAGGAGGACGGCCGGCGCTTCAATGCCTTCGTCAAGGAGGTGGCCGATTCCCTGAACACCCTTTATGCCCTGGCCCTGCCGCGTGAGGAGGTGCTGCGGAAGCGGGAGGCGATCTTCGCCCGGGCCAAGGAGCGTTTTCGGTTGCGGCGCGGGGAGTTTGCCGCGTCCCGCTACGACGGGTTCCTGAAATGGGAGGTGAACAACGCTCGCCTGCTCTCCTACCTCCGCTACCACCGCGACCTGCACCTCTTTGCGCGGGAGTGGGAGGCGCACCGGGCCGACCCCTCCCAGGCCGTGGCCCGGTTCAGAGAGTGCGGGGAGGCTTCAGATCCCTGGGACTGCCTGGGTCAGCACCCGGACTAGGCGGGGCTTCTAGGAGGTGGCGCAACTCCGGGTCATCGGGCCGCTGGGCCAGGGCCCGCCGCACTACCTGGGCCGCCTGTTCCCTATCCCCCTGCCGCAGCAGGATGCCCCGCATCGCCGCCACCCCCTTGGTGTGGCCCGGCTCCACTGCCAGGAGCGCCTGGTAGGACCGCAGTGCCGCTTTTTCTCCCTCCAGATGCTGTACCAGCACGGCCACGGCGTACAGCGCCTTGGCGAAGTTGGGCCGGATCTGCACTGCCTGCCGGTAGGAGGCCAGCGCCTCGGCCTCGCGCCCCAGCGAGAGGAGGGCAGCGCCCTCGTTGTAGTAGGCCACCGCGTAGCCCGGGTAGATCCGGGTGGCGCGCTGGTACGCGGCCACCGCTCCGGCGACATCGCCCTGCTCGTGCAGCGCATGCCCCAGGCCGTAATGGACGCGGGCGCTGCGGGGCGCCACCTCGACGCTGCGGCGGAAGAGGCTCAGATCGTCCTTCCAGTGGGCGCTGTGCACCCAAAGCAGGGGCAGGGTCGCCAGGCACCAGCCCCCGGCTACCAGCAGAAAGACCGGCCGGGGCAGGCGGCTACCCAGCCATCCCATTCCCAGGCAGCAAGCCGCCGCCGGCAGGTAGAGCAGGCGCTCGGCGAAGATCGTGCCCCCGGCCACCAGAAGATTGGACACCAGCACCAGCGCCCCTCCGCTGATCAGGGTCCACAGAAACAGTTCGGGGTGGCGCCGCACCCCCAGCCAGATTGCCCAACCAAGGCTGGCGACCAGCAACAGCGGCAGCCATAACTGACCCGAACCTAAATCCTCCAACACGGGAATCTGATTGTAGGAATAATCGGCGGACAGGGGCCAGGGGAAAACCAGCAGGCGGAGATACCGGATCAGCAGGGGAAAGCTGTTTAGGCTCCGCACCAGGGGATGGGCCGCGGCCAGGGGGTTGTCGATAAAGCCGATGTCGCTGGGCTGGAGCTGGCCCAGCACCAGCCATTTGATCCCCAGGGCACAGCCTCCCGCCCCCAGCGCCCCCAGCCACAGCGCCCGTCGCCGGGGATGCCTCCACAGGCCCCACAAGACCAGCCCCAGGGCAAAGCAGATCCCGTTTTCCTTGGCCAGGGGCGCGGCTGCCAGCGCCAAGAGGCCGGCGAGGTGGGGCCAGGACCAGGGGCGGCGGGCCAGACCAGACCAGACCCAGACCCCGCCCAGACCCAGGCAGAAGGAGAGCAGTTCGGCCCGGCTGACGATCCCGATCACCGCCTCGCTAAGCGCCGGGTGCAGGCCAAAATACAGCCCCGCCAGCAACCCTCCCTGGGGCCCGCTCAGCGAGGAAGCCAGTTTATAGACCCCGGCTAGGGCAAGGAGGTGTAGGAGCAGGTTGATCAGATGTTGCCCCCAGGCCGGGCCACCAAAAAGGGCATGGCCCAGGGCCAGGCTGGCCACGGTCAGCGGGCGGTACAACCCGGTGTTTGCGCCGATGGGGCTCCAGTAGTCGGTGAGAAAGATCTCCCCCCACCGGCCTTCGCGGACCTGGGGATTGTCCACCACAATGCCCCGGTCGTCCAGGCAGTAGCCGTTCCCCAAGGCCCCGTTATAGGCCACAGCCGCCAAACCCAACAACATAACGAGCGCTGCCCTTCTGTGCTCCCACCACTGCACCCTTTGTCAACCCTCCGTGTGAATGGGTTTTAATCAACGGCATCTACTCTACCAGGGCAATTGCCCCGGCCATCCCCCTTTCCTTGACGAATCCCACCCCCAACTGCATACTCTTGCCCATGACCACCCACTGCCTGCGCCCCCACCTCAGACTCTTCCTCTTGTGTTGCCTGCCCCTGGGCCTCTGGCAATGTGCCGCGCACCTGCGGACAGTGGTGGCGACCTCCCTGCTGGAGGACATGGTGGCCGCCACCAACCAGCAGGACGATCTCGACCTGGTGGTCCAGGCGACCCCCGGCTACCTGCTGCTACTGGAGGGGCTGCGGCAGGGCGATCCGGACAACCGCCACCTGCTCACCTCCCTGGCCAGGGCCTACGCCTCGTACGCCACCCTGGTGGAGATCGACTCGCCCGAGCGGGCCGGTCCGCTGTACGGTCGGGCCAAGGACTGCGGGCTCCAGGCCCTGCGCCGGCAGAAGCGTCTCGCCCCCCTGCTGGATCTTCCCTTCGCCCAATTCGCCCCCATCCGCACCGCCCTCAACCCACGGGATCTCGAAACGGTCTTTTGGACTGCCCTGAGCTGGGGGGCCTGGATCGCCTCCCGCCCTGATTCGATGGGCGCCGTGGCTGAGGTTCCCAAGACCATCCTGCTGATGGAATGGGTGCAGGAGCAGGAAGAGGGATACCTCCGTGCCAGCCCCCACCTTTTCCTGGGGGTTTACCACGCCGCCATCCCCCCGGCCCTGGGCGGCAAGCCGGAGCAGGCCCTTTATCATTTCGATCGAGCCCAGGAACTGACCCAGGGCCGGGCCCTGATGGTGCCGGTCCAGAAGGCCCGCTACTACGCCAGGCAGATCTTCGACCGCCAGCTTTACACGGAACTCTTGACTGGGGTGCTGGCCCAGCCGGTTGACGGGGCCCCAGAATTGTCCCTGGAGAACGCCGCCGCCCGCCGCCTGGCCCGGCGGCTGCTTACGGAAACCGATGCGTTTTTCTGAGTTGCTGGTGGCGGCCCTGTGCGCCGCCGCCCTGTGGGCGCCCACTGCCAGGGCCGAGATGCGGCTGCTCAAGCTGGCCACCCTGGCCCCGGAAAACAACAACTGGCTCCTGGCCCTGCGGGCCCTCGACGCCGACCTGCGCCGGGAGAGCGGCCAGACCTTGGGCCTCAAGATTTACCCCGGCGGAGTACAGGGGGACGAGGAGGTGATGCTGCGCAAGCTGCGCATAGGCCAACTCCAGGCCCTGGCCCTGGGCGGGCTGGGCGTCATCCAGACCTGCCCGGAGGTGGGAGCACTGGAAATCCCCTTCGCCTTTGCCAATTACGGGGAGGTGGACTGCACCCTGGGCCAGGCCCTGCCCTTCTACCAGGGCGCCTATGCGAAACAGGGCCTGGCGCTACTGGGATGGTTGGACATCGGTTTCGTCCACATTTTTTCCCATCACCCCATCCGCACGGCTGCCGACGCCAAGGGGCTCAAGGTTTGGCGCCTCGAAGGGGAACCCATCACTCGGGTGATCTTCGCCAGGGCCGGCATGACCTCGGTGCCCCTCTCCATCCCCGATGTGCTCATGGGGCTGCAGACCAACATGGTCGAGGTGGTGTACGCCTCGCCCTCGGCCGCCATCGCCCTCCAGTGGTTCACCAGGGTCAAGTTTCTCACATCCCTGCCCATCAACTACACGCCAGGGGTCCTGCTAGTGGACCAGCGGGTCCTTGCCAGTCTGCCGGCGGAGCAGCAGGACCTTCTCCACCACCTGGCCGCCCGCCATCTGGCCTGGCAGCGGGCCCAGAACCGCAAGGAGAACGGCGAGGCCCTCCAGGTTCTCGAAAGGAACGGCATCACCCTGGTGGCTCCGGCCGAAGGCGAAGCCGAAGGTTTTGGCCAACTGGTGCGCGACTCCCTCCCGGAATTGGTAGGCAAAGCCTTCTCCCAAGAGGCGTACGACCTGGTTCAGGCCCACCTCGCCGCCTGCCGGCACGCCACCCCACCCTGATGCTGAGGACCTGGTCCCAGTTCTGGCATCGCGTTGAGGAGGGCCTGCTGGTGGGGCTGATGTCCGGCATGGCGCTGGTCTCCTGTGCCCAGATCGCCCTGCGCAACCTCTGGGCCTACACCCTGCCCTGGGCCGAGCCCCTGGTACAGCAACTGCTGATGTGGTCGGCCCTGGTGGGAGCGCTGGTGGCCACGCGCCAGGGCCGGCACCTGCGAATCGACCTGCTGCTGCGCCTGGTCCCCCACCTGCGCCCAGCCCTGGAGGCGACGGGGGCCGGGGCATCGGCCCTTATCTGCGCCCTGCTCTGCTGGGTGGCCCTGCGTTTTGTCCACGCCGAGGCCCTGGCCGGCGGGGCCGGAGTCTTTGGGGTGGCGGTGTGGAAGCTGCAACTGGTATTTCCCCTGGCCTTTGGCGGCATGGCGCTGCGTTTCGCCGGCCAGGCAACCAAGGCGGGCCGAGCCTTTCTCCGCGGCAGGGCGGCATGAGCGCCCTGCTTGCCGCCTTCCTGGCCCTGGTCGGAGCACCGCTCTTTGTCCTGATCGCCGCTCTGGCCCTGCTGGGCTTCTACCAGGGCGGCATCGACCTACAGGTGGTCTTCATCGAGATGTACCGCCTGGCCAGCAGCCCCGCCCTGACCGCTATCCCCCTCTTCGCCTTCACCGGGTTTTTACTGGCCGAGAGCCAGGCCCCCCGCCGGTTGGTGCACTTCTCCCAGGTGGTCCTGGGCTGGCTACCAGGTGGCCTGGCCCTCATGGCCCTGGGGGTCTGCGCCTTGTTGACGGCTTTGACCGGGGCCTCGGGAATGACCATCGTGGCCCTGGGCGGCCTGCTCTACCAGGCCCTGCGGGCCCAGCAGTATCCCGAGTCCTTCAGCCTAGGCCTGTTGACCACCTGCGGCAGCCTGGGGCTGCTATTTCCCCCTAGCCTGCCCCTGATCGTCTACGGGATCATCTCCCAGACCCCAGTGGACCTGCTTTTTCTCGCCGGCCTGTTGCCTGGCCTGCTGCTGGTGGCCGTCCTGGGTTTCTACTGCCTGTTGGTGGGCCGGGCACAGCACCATGCCGGCCCCCGGCCAAGCGGGCAAGAATTCCTCCAGGTCTGCTGGGCCAGCGCCGCGGAACTGCTCCTGCCCCTGGTGCTTTTCTCCGGGATCTACGGCGGGATGGTCGCCCCCAGCGAGGCGGCGGCCCTGGGCGCGGTGTACGTGTTTGTGGTGGAGGTGGTCTTACACCGCGAAATCCCCCTGCGCCGGCTGCCCGGACTCATCTGCGACACCCTGGTCTTAGTGGGTGGCATCCTGATCGTGCTGGCCGCGGCCCTGGCCTACACCAACTACCTGGTCGATGCCGAGGTGCCCGCCCGCTTCCTGGCCTTTGTCCAGGCCCGTATCGATAGCCGGCTGGAGTTCCTGCTCTGGCTCAATCTCCTCCTGCTGGTGGTGGGCTGTATGCTCGACATCTTTTCGGCCCTGGTGGTGGTGGTGCCCCTTATCCTGCCAGTGGCCCAAGCCTACGAGGTGCATCCGGTCCACCTGGGCATCGTCTTCCTCGCCAATCTCGAGATCGGCTATTCGACCCCCCCCGTGGGCCTCAACCTCTTCATCGCCAGCCTGCGCTTCGACCGTCCCCTCGCCGAACTGGCCCTGGTTTCCCTGCCCTTCGTAGTGCTCCAGTTGCTCTGCCTGATCGTGATTACCTATCTACCTTGGTTCAGTTTAGGGTTGTTGTAGGGTTGCGTGATGACGATGGATAGAAGAAATTGTGATTACATATTATTTATTATGTGCTTTCTATCCCTGCCAAGACCCCTTTTAAAACCGCCTGCCCTACATCCTCCAAATGCCCCTCCAAGACAAAAATAAAGGGTTTCCGCCTCTACCTCTCCAACCTTGAAGCCCAGGCCTGAGCCTTAGCAGTGGGGCAACCCAGAAAGGCGCGGGCGGCGCCCACACGCACGGCGTAGGCCACTACCTGCTGCACCTCCCCGCTGGCTGACTCGGCCTGGACCTTCTACTTGGTGTCGAACACCGCAATCGCCCGGCCCCGCCAGCCCTTCCGCAGCATCAGGTAGATGTGAAAGGTCATTCCCGGACTGCCTTCGCGGAGAGCGCGGTACTTCGCCTCGATGTAAGGTGGGTGCGGCAGCACCTGCTGGAACCAGCGGGCGGCGAAGCGCTCGGAGCGGGTGGGCAGATGGAGGGCAAAGGTAGGAAGGGTGCGCTCCCCCAGCACAGGTTGCGGGCCGCGGTGTTCGAGGAAGAAGCGGCATAGCCCGTGGAGCCCGTCGTACTCCCGGTTGAGCCGGTGATACAGCTGGCCACGGCAGTCCTCGGCCCTAAAGGGTGCGCTTTCGGCCAGTCCACCCAGCACGCGGTGGGCCAGCCTGATCTGCCGCTGGACCTTAGGGTCGGCAAAGGCGAAGGAACGCAGCACCCCCAGGGTCCAGGGAAGATCTGGTTGTGGGGGATTTCGGCGCTGTGCTCCTCAAGGGCGCAGCGCCGGGCCCCTGGCCGGCGGCCAGGGGGAAAGAGCACCCTCCCCCGCAGCAGGCCCACCTCGGATTCCTCCCCACGGTAGGCACGATACAGGCCCTGGTGGACGGGGGCGCAGACCCCGCCAGCCAGGAGACCGGCCAGCGCCCCGAATACCAGAGACAGGCTGGCGCTGCGGACCACCCCTGGATAGGTCCGCAGCCTGCTGAGGCCGTAGGCCTCCTCTACCATGCCGAAGAGGTTCCCCAGAGGGAGCTGGGGCCTCAGATTGAGACGCAATTACCCCAAAGCTAGCTGCCTCCACCCATCCCAGAGAGCGGAACTGGTAGTGAATGGGATGGAGGGGTCGGGGAAGATGATCTTCAGCAGATGGGAGAAGCGCTGGTGCAGCCGCAGGGCAAGGTCCTCACCCAGCCGGCCCGCCTCCACCCTGGCGGCCCGCTCCTCCTCGATCTCGATGTGGGCCACGGCTCAGGCCGCCAGAGGCCCGCGCACCAAAACCTCCCACCGGTTGGCGGCCAGGGCTTCGGGCTGGTCGAAAAAGACCTGTTCGAGGTAGGGCTCCACCTCCCCCTGCCACACCTGCCTTAGGCCCTGGCGCAGCCCTGGGCCATCCTGGAGGAAGAAGGAGAACCCCAACTCCCGATCCGGGGCGCCGATGCGCTGGTTGATCCGGGCCAGCACCCGATCAACCCCCCCTTGGGCAGGCCGTGGCGCTGGAGGTAGCAGCGCAAGACTTAGGGGTCCGGATGCAGGCGGAAAAAGGCGAAGCGCCGGCGCAGGGCCTGGTCCACCAGGGCAATGGAGCGGTTGGCGGTGTTCATGGTGCCGATGAGATACACGTTGTCGGGGATACTGAAGGGAGGTCCCCCGCCAGCGAGGGGGAGGGGACGCTCGTGGTATTCCAGCAGGGACATGACCTCTCCCACTACCCTGGGCAGGTTGGCGTGGTTAAGTTCGTCGATGATCAGGGCGCAGGGGTGAGGGTGGAACCGCTCGGCCCGGCGGCAGAACTCCAGGAAACACCCCGAAACCAGCTCGAAACCCCCAGCCGGCGAGGGTCGCAGGCCCTGGACAAAGTCCTCGTACGAATTAGCCGGGCGGAACTGCACCAGATCCCAACAGCCCCTTCCCCGGCCATAAGCGCAGCCAGGTACCGGGCCAGCAGGGTCTTACCCGTACGTAGGGGGCTACAGAGGATGAGCTGCCCTTTACGCCGCAGGCGCGCCGCCCACTCCTCCAGCCGGGCCCGCTCGTACCCGGTCTGCCCGGCGAAATCCCCCGCACTGACTGCCGGGGATGCACGCGGTGCGTACCTTGAAGGCGCCCGGACCAAGGGCAAGCCCGCCACGGTCTGCACCAATTCCTCCAGCCGCCGCGAGAACACCTTCTGCCCCAGCACCGGCCGGAGTTAGGCCAGGCGGAAAGGCTTCACCCTTTTCCCCCGGCCCGTGGGCAGGCGCAGCACCTGGGGGGGCGCAGGTGTGACCCCGCAGCAGCTGCAACCATAGCCAATCCTGCCCCAACTGCCGCCGCCAGCGCTCCACGGCCTCGGCCGACCAGGGACTCAGCTCGGCCAGCAACTGAGACACCACGGGGGCGTGCGCCAGTTCGAGATACGCAGCTGGCTGCCCCAGCAAGCCAACCTGCCCTTCGGCAGCTTCGGCCAGGAGCTGGGCCGTACGCTCTGGGTCGTTAAAGCGGCGGGTTTCAAGGGGATCTTGCCAACCCCGGAGAAGCGGGAGATGGCGCTGGCGCACAGGGGCACGGGCTGGACCAGACGACGGCCCCGCAAAAGGACCAGGCACTCCCCCTGCGGCAGGGACTCAAGTATGGGGGTCGGCCGACACGGCAGAATGGCATAGGGCCTGGCCAGGGGCCGTTCCAGCCGCAATTTGACCGGGCGGAGCAGCGAGAGTCGTTGTACATTTTTCTCCACGGCGAACCCCCCCTGTATGGGTGGGAGCCAAGGTACTCAAACTTCCACCCCCTCTCACCCGACCCCCTCATGCCTGCTATCCTGCTCTTGCTTTTGTCTCTGCCCTGCGGCCTGGCGGCCCAGGACCGGGATTTCCCTTCCTGGCTCGACCAGCTCCGCCTGGAGGCCCTCGACCAGGGACTTTCCACCCAGACCCTCGACCAGGCCCTGACCGGTCTGCGCCCCCTCCCCAGGATCCTGACCCTGGAGGAGAGCCAGCCCGAACACACCATAAACCTGGCCACCTACCTGCGCCGGGTGGTGCCCGCCAGCCGGGTAAAGGCCGCCCGCCAGCGCCTGGCCAAACACCGACCGCTCCTGGAGGAGATCGGCGCCAGGTACGGGGTGCAGCCCCAGTACCTGGTCGCCCTGTGGGCCGTGGAGAGCGACTTTGGCCGCAACATGGGCAAGACCCCGGTGGTGGGTGCCCTGGCCACCCTGGCACACGGGGCCAAGCGGCCGCATCGCCGCGAACTCTTCCGCACCGAACTCCTGGCGGCCCTGCGCATCCTCGACCAGCGGACCGTGGCCCCAGAGCAGTTGGTGGGTTCCTGGGCCGGGGCCATGGGCCAGTGCCAGTTCATGCCCACCAACTACCTGACCCTGGCCGTGGATTACGACCAGAACCAGCGCCGCGACATCTGGCGCGAATACCCAGACGTCTTTGCCTCCATCGCCCATTTCCTCTCCCAGAACGGATGGGCCGGGGACCAGACCTGGGGGCGCGAGGTTCGCTTGCCTCCGGGTTTTGACCTGGGCCTGATCGGACTGGAGGTGGATAAGCCCCTGCCCGCCTGGCAGGAGTTGGGGGTGCGCCGCGCCGACGGCGGGGACCTGCCCGCCCGCGACCTGAGCGCCTCGCTGGTGCGGCCGGACCAGGGCCGGGCCTTTCTGGTGTACGGGAATTTCCGCGTGCTGCGGGAGTGGAACCGGTCCAGCTACTTCGCCCTGGCCATCGGCGAATTGGCCGACCGCCTGACCCAATGAGGGAGCACTGGCAGACCCTCTCGGCTGCGCGCCGCGCCGGCACCCTGCTGGGCCTGGCCGGCCTGGCCGGGGGCTGGGCCGCGGGTATGCCGGCTCTGGGGCTGGCCCTCCTGGCCATCTGCTGGTGGACCGCCGAGCCGGTCCCGGTGGACTACAGCTCCCTGCTGATCCTGGTACTGATCCCCGCCTTTGGGCTGCTCACCCTGCCCCAGACCTTGGCGCCCTTTGCCGGCAGCGCGGTGTGGCTGATCTTCGCCGGCATGGTCCTCAGCCTAGGAATCACCGCCACCGGCCTGGAGGCGCACCTGGCCGGCCTGGCCCTGCGCCGGCTGGGCCGTAGCCCTGGACTGCTGCTCCTGCAACTCCATCTTCTGGGCTTGGCCGCCGCCTTCCTGGTGCCCTCCGGGGTGGTACGGGTGCTCTTACTCCTCCCCATCGGCATTGCCCTCGTCGATGGTCTGGGCGGCCGCGACAACCCCCGGCTCAACGCCGCGGTGCTGCTCTCGCTGGTGTGCAGCACCTATTACGGTGGCACGGGACTGCTGACCGGGGCAATGCCCAACCTGGTGGTGGCCGGGCAATTGGAGCGGGTAAGCGGTCGGACTTTATTCTGGGGGGAGTGGTGCCAGTGGATGTTCCCGGTGATGGGCCTGCTGCGCACGGCCCTCAGCTTGGGGGTGATCTACCTGCTCTTTGGCCGCCACCTGCCCAGATCGCTCCGGTCCGCTACCTCGCCTCCCCACAAGCCCCTCGACCCGACCCAGCGTCAGGTCCTGGGACTGCTCGTGTTAGGGGTGGGGCTGTGGGCCAGCGACGCCCTGCACCACCTAGCCCCGGTGTACGTGGGTCTGGTCCTGGTCGCCCTGTACACCGCCCCTGGCTGGGGTCCCCTGCCCTTTGCCTCGCTGCGGCAGCTCAATTTCCCCTTTCTCTTCTACATCGCCGCCCTTTTTTCCCTGGGTGCGGCCCTGGAGGCCGCCGGCCTCGACCAAATCTTCATCACCTGGGTGCGGCCCTGGCTGGAGCTGGAGGCCCACAGCCCGGTGTACCAGCACCTGGCCCTCACCGTGTTAGCGGTGCCACTGAATTTCCTGATGGACAACGCCGCGGTTGCCAGCCTGCTCACCCCGCCCCTTTTGGAACTGGGGCGCGGGTTGGGCTTGGCCGAGTTGCCCATCGCCCTCAGCGTGGGTATGGCGGCTGGGCAGGTGTTCTTCCCCTACCAGTGCGCCCCCTTCATGCTGGCCTACAGCTTCCGCCGGCTGGGCATGGGCCAGATAGCGGTCTGCATGATCGCCATCGCCGGGCTCACCCTGCTGCTCCTCTGCCCTCTCAACGTTTGGTACTGGCACTGGCTGGGACTTATCTAGAACCGGTCGGGCCACCACATGTGCGACTGGGTCGGTGGGAAGAGGCGTTCCAACAAGGCGCGGCAGGTGCGGGGGGCCTGGAGCTTGCCGCCGGCGAGTAACTCCCCGGGAGCGTGGTAGCCCATCAGCAACTGCGTCAGCACCTCCTGCTTCAGGCTCAGATCCTTGAGAATGGATTCCTCTTTCAGCTGCAACCCTCCCCAACCAGCCCGCAGCACCCAGGCCCCCAAATCCGTCGTGTTCCCCAGGGACTGGGCCCCCTGCCAGCGCTGGCCCAGCTGGGGCAGAAGTTTCTTCAAACAGCTTTCCAGATTGATGATCCGGCCCATGGGACCGGCGTTGCGCAAATAGCGGGTGTCCACCTGGCAGCCCAGGGGCTGGCAATAGAGGGCAAAGGGGGGGTCCGGGGGCAGGCTGAGGGAGATCTCCTCGCGCCGCAGGGCCAAGGCCCTCCGGGCCAGAAACCATAGCAAGGTGTCGAAGACCTGGGCCTCCTCCCCGCCCACCTCGGCGGAGCGGCATTGGTCTGGCACTGCGTCGTAGACCACGTATCCACGCACCCGGTCCTTGCCATCAACTGCTACCTGGACGCCGGCCTCGACTCCGAAACCCGAGCCCATTGGGATCCCCTTCCAGGTTCTGGGGTCGCGCACCACTGTCCCAGTGCGCAGCCCGTTCTGGCGGTTGTAGAGCCGGGCGATGGCCGCCCGGTCCGCCTTGCGGTACAGCCGCAGACGCAGCGTTCTGGGCGCCCGCTCGGCTTCGCGGGTGTCCAGGCACAGGTTGTGCTCCGGCATACAGGTCGCAAAGCCGAAGCGGTGGTAGAGGGCGGGGATGCCAAAGAGGAAGAATGCATCGTATCCCTCGCGCCGCATCAGGGCCAGCGAGGCGTTCAACACCCGGCTGGCCAGGCCCTGGTTGCGGTAATCCCGATCCGTCCCCACCCCGGCGATACCGCCGACGGCGACTATGCCGCTGCCGATGCGCATCTGCACGTCCAGGATCCAAAGCCGCGAGATGGAACGGCCCTCGCGCACGAACTCCACCTTCCAGCCGTCCCTCTCTCCTTTTTCCTGTAGTTCCAACGCCATTCCCTCCTCGGCCAGCAAAAGAGGCCGCCGGCTTTTCCCGCTCCAAACTATTGGCTATATTCTCTCTCCCCATGGCAAAGACCCCACCCTTCTGGCCCAACGGGGCGCATGGCGCCCTGAGTCTCACCTTCGACGACAATGCCCCCAGCCAGTTGGCCCATGCCCTGCCCTGTCTGGATCATTACGGGCTCAAGGCCACCTTCTACGTGAATCCGGGACGGCGCTCCGACTGGGAAAAACAGGTCCCCCGCTGGCAGCAGGCCGCCGCCGGGGGCCACGAGATCGGCAACCACACCAGCCAACACCCCTGCTCCTGCAACTTCGGCTTCCATCCCACCTACTGCCTCGAAAAACTGAACCTCGGCGACATCGAAGCCACCATCGACGAGGCCGAGGCCGAACTGGACCGGCTCTTTCCCCAGCAAGAGGGCAAACGCAGCTTCTGCTACCCCTGCTACCAGAGCCATGTGGGGGCTGGGGTGAACCGCCAGTCCTATGTGCCGGTGGTGGCCCGCCGCTTCCGCGCTGCCAGGGGCGGGGGCGAGCGGCCCAACAACCCGCTGCTCATCGATCTGTCCTATACCTGGGCCTGGGCCGTGGAAGGCCACAGCGCCGAGCAGATGATCACCTACGTGGAGAAGGCCGTGGAGCAGGGCCTGTGGGCCATCCTCTGCATGCACGGGGTGGGCGGGGATCACCTGGCCATCGCCGCTGAAGCCTTTACCGGCCTGGTGAAACACCTGGACCAGCAGCGCCGACGCATCTGGACCGCCCCCCATATCGAGATCGCAGACTACACCCTCCGCCGGAGAACAGAGCTTGGCGCGTAAAGTGCTGGTAACGGACTACCAGTGGCCCGACCTGGAGATCGAGAAACGCATCCTCGGCGAGATCGGCGGTGAGCTGGTCGTGGCCCCCGACGGCCAGGAGGAGACCCTGGTGCGTCTGGCCAGAGGCTGCGAGGGTATCCTCACCTGCTGGGCCAAGACCTCTGCCAAGGTAATCGATGCTGCTTTGCCAGATTTGAAGGTGATCGTCCGCTATGGCATCGGCCTGGACAACATCGACGTGGCCTTCGCCACCCAGCGCCACGTCCCGGTGCTCAACGTGCCCACCTACTGCGTGGTGGACGTGGCCGAACACGCCCTGGGCTTCATCCTTGCCCTCTCGCGCAAGATCGCCTTCCACGACCGCCGGGTGCGCCAGGGGAGCTGGAGCATCCCGGAGGCCCTGCCCCTGCGCCGGCTGGCCGGCAAACGCCTGGGGCTGGTCGGGCTGGGGAACATCGGCCGGGAGGTGGCCCGCCGGGCGCGGGCCTTTGACCTGGAGGTCTGCGCCTTCACCCCCGGCCTCAGCCCGGAGCGGGCCGCCGAGGCCGGGGTCAAAGCCCTGGCCTTTGACGAACTGCTCTCCACCTCGGACTTCGTCTCCCTGCACCTGCCCCTCACCCCCCAGAGCGCGGGGATGATAGGGTCGGCCCAGTTGGCGCAGATGAAGCCCACCGCCTTCCTGATCAACACCTCCAGGGGCAAACTCATCGACGAGGAGGCGCTCTGCAAGGCACTTACCACGGGGACCATCGCCGGGGCGGCCCTCGATGTGCGGGTGGTGGAGCCCGCTGACCCGGCCGACCCCCTCCTGCAACTGCCCAATATCCTCCACACCCCCCACGCTTCCTTCTTCTCGAGGGAGTCCATCGAGGAATTACAGGATCAGGCAGCCTGGGAAGCGCGGCGGGTGCTCAGCGGCCAGGCCCCCCTCAATCTGGTCAATCCCGGGTACCGCTGAGACGCTCCCCCGCAGCCAGGGCGTAGCGCGCCACCACCCCCAGCAACACAATGGCCCCGCCCGCCTGGGTGGAGAGGCCGGGCAATTCCCCCACGGCCAGGGCCACCCACACCGGGTTGAGCAGGGGCTCCAGCAGGGTGATCAGCGCCCCTTCGCGGGCCGGCACCCGCTGCAGGGCCATGAAGAAGAGCAGGTAGGGAATCCCCAACTGCACCACCCCCATCACCACCATCAGGCCCAGGTCCCCAACCGTGGACGCCGGCTCGGGTTCCAGCCAGGGCAGGAGCAGCAGGGCCACCACCGCGTTGTTGACCCCCAGCACCCAGAAGGGGTCCTTGTGGCGGTACCGGCGCTGTAGCAAGATCAGCATGCCAAAAGACAAACCGCTGGCCAGGCCCAGCATCACCCCCAGACTGTCCGCCTCCCCAGCCCCGGCGAAGATCCAGCCCACCCCGGCCATGGTGAGAACCAGGCCCACCCAGTCGCCCCATCCGGGTCTTTCGCCCAGGAGCGGCAAGCCCAACAGGAAGACGAAAACCGGCGCGGTGTATTGGAGGAGGATGGCGTTGGCCGCGGTGGTGGCCTTGGTGGCGGCTACCAACAAGGTCACCGAGCCGGTGTACGCCAGGGCCAGCCACAGATTGCCCCAGTCCAGGGGCTGGCGGCGGCGCCAGGCCAGGGGGGCCAGGCACAGGGCGGCCACCAGGCTGCGGCCAAAGGCGATGGAAAGGGCGCTCAGGTCAGCGGACTTGATGATGGCCCCGCTGAGGCTCCAGCCCACAGCCGCGGTCACCAGCATCAGCCGGCCTTGAATCACCGAGGTGGTATTCATGGAGGGTCAAAGATAGGGCAAATCTGGCGGCAGGGGCGGGGAATCAGCATATTATACCGGCCTCTCACCCTTTCCCAGTCTATGACCCACACCATCCCCAACGCGCTGGCCTCCCGCTACGCCAGCCCCCAGATGTGCGAGTTGTGGTCCGAGCCGGGCCGCATCCTGCTGGAGCGCGAGTTCTGGATCGCCGTGCTCAGGGCCCAGCGCGAACTGGGGCTCGACATCCCGGCCGAGGCCATCGCTGCGTACGAGAGGGTCAAGGGCGAGGTCGACACCGGGTCCATTGCCCGGCGCGAGGCCCAACTGCGCCACGACGTCAAGGCCCGCATCGAGGAGTTCTGCCACCTGGCCGGCAGCGAAAACCTCCACCAGGGACTGACCAGCCGGGACCTGACCGACAATGTCGAGCAGTACCAGATCCTGCGCTCCCTGCAACTGGCGCGGGTGAAGTACGCGGCCCTGCTCTTGAGCCTGGGCCGGCGGGCAGAGCAGTGGAAGGGCCTGGTGGTGGTGGGCCGCACCCACCACGCCCCGGCCCAACCCACCACCCTTGGCAAACGCCTGGCCATGTTCGGGGAGGAGATGCTCCAGGCTTTTGGCCGGCTGGAGCACCTGATCGACACCTACCCATTGCGGGGGCTCAAGGGGGCGGTGGGCACCGCCCTGGACCAGGCCACCCTCTTTGAGGGGGACTTCCAGAAGGTGGAGGCTCTGCAACAGCAGGTGCTGTTCCACCTCGGCTTTGGCAGACAGCTCAACGCCGTGGGCCAGATCTACCCGCGCAGCTTGGACTTTGACGTTATCTCCTGCCTGTACCAGTTGGGGGCCGGGGTGTCGAGCCTGGCCCGCACCCTGCGGCTGATGGCCGGGGCCGAGTTGGCCACCGAGGGCTTCGCCAAAGGCCAGGTGGGTTCCTCGGCCATGCCCCACAAGATGAACACCCGCACCAGCGAGCGTATCAACGGCCTCCAGGTGGTCCTGGGCGGCTACCTTCATATGGCCGGGGCCCTGGCCGGCGACCAGTGGTTCGAGGGGGATGTGTCGTGTTCTGTGGTGCGTCGGGTTGCCCTGCCCGACGCCTTCTTCGCCTTCGATGGCCTAGTGGAGGCCGCCCTGCACGTACTGGACGAGATGGGGGTCTTCGAGGCGGTGATCGCCGCGGAACTGGCCCGGTACCTGCCCTTCCTGGCCACCACCACCCTGCTGATGGAGGCGGTGCGGGCTGGGGCCGGCCGCGAGACCGCCCACGAGGCGATCCGGGAACACGCCGTGGCCGTGGCTCTGGAGATGCGGGAGCAGGTCGCCGCCCACAACGACCTGGCCCGGCGCCTGGGGGATGATCCCCGCCTGCCCCTGGACCGGGCGCAGATCGAGGCCCTGCTGGCCCGCGGCCAGGACTTCATCGGCCTGGCCCTGGCCCAGACTGAGGCTTTTGTCGGGCAGGTGGCCGAGGTGGGCCGCCGCCTGCCCGAAGCCGGCCAGGTGCAAAAAGCCCGGCTGCTCTAAACCACTCATCGAGGAAGAAAGTGATGCGTTACCGGCGGGTGCTGATCAAGCTGAGCGGCCAGGCCATTTCGGGCAAGCAGGACTTCGGCTTTGACCCCCAGGCCCTCGAACACATCGCTGAGGAGGTGCTCAGCCTGCACGGCCAGGGCATCCAGGTCTCCATCGTCATCGGCGGGGGCAATATCTTCCGGGGCAACCTGGGGGAACAGTGGGGCATCGAAAGGGCCGAGGCCGACAACATCGGCATGATGGGGACCATCGTCAACAGCCTCATGCTGCGCGGGGTGCTGGCCTCCCATTCCAAGGGCCAGGCCCAGGTGCGGGTGATGAGCGCCATCCCGGTCAACACCGTGGCCGAGCCCTTCATCCGCCTGCGGGCCATCCACCACCTGGAAAAGGGCTACATCGTCATCTTCGCCGGCGGCACCGGAAATCCCTACGTCACCACCGACTACCCAGCGGCCCAGCGGGCCATCGAGACCCGCGCCAACGCCCTGCTCTTTGCCAAGAACCGCGCCCGGGGCATCTTTACCGCCGATCCGCAGAAGGACCCGGCGGCCCGCTTTTACCACCGCATGCGCTACAACACCATCCTCCAGCAGAACCTTTCCATCGTCGATCACTCCTCGGTGATCCTGGCCCGCGACCACCGCATGCCCCTCCACCTGTTCAACTTCTCCGAACGGGGCACCATGCTACGCATCTGCGGGGGAGAGGACGTGGGCACCCTGGTGGCCGACCTGGACAGCGACGTCCTCGAATAAGCGGTTAGCGCAAGTACAGCATTCGACGCACTCGGAACTGGTCCCCGGCACGCAGCCGGCAGAAGTACACCCCGCTGGCCGCCTCCCTGCCCAGCTCGTCCGCCCCATCCCAGCTAATCTGGTGAAAACCCGCCTCCCCCACCTGGTCCACCAGGGTCCTCACCCGCTGGCCCTGGAGGTTGTAGATCTCCAGCTGCACCCTGGCGGGCTGGTCGAGCTGGTAGCGTATCTGGGTGGACCCGTTGAAGGGGTTGGGGTGGTTCTGCTCCAAGGAGACCCCCTCGGGCAGACCCAGGAGCTGGCGGGCCAGGGCCAGGAGTTTGCCCTGGGCCTCGCGCCCGAAGTTGTCGGCAAAGAGGAAGAAGTCGGAGAAATCCACCTCGCCGTTGCCGCTCAGGTCGTAATTGGGGTCCCAGCCCTGGCCCCCCTCCCGCTGGCCGAAGTGGTCGGCGAAGAGGAAGAAATCATCGAAATCTACCGCGCCACTGCCGTCGAAGTCCCCCTGCAGGGTGGTCCGGCCGCTCAGGGTGGCCACCGCGTAAGTCTCCTGGGCCAACTCGCCGCTGGCGGCGGTGTTGAAGCTGATGCGGGTGATCACCAACTCGGCGGCGGAGAAGCCGGGCAGGGCCTCGAAGGAGAAGGTGCCCAGGGTTCCCTCCCCCGCGCTGCCCGCCCCCCCGCCCAGCAAGGTGCCACCCAGGTCCACCCGGCCCGTTTTCTCCGCCACCAGCGAGACCAGGCCGGGGATGAAGTGGCTGGGGGCAAAGCTGTTGGCTAGGAAGCGCAACTGTACGGGGTCGTACTCGATGCGAGCGCTCCACCCCCGCATCAGCGGCGCCTCTTTGACATTGAGCTGCACCTGCACCACCTGGCCGGCCCGCACCCCTTCTCGCTTCCGCTCCTGCTGGTCACCGGAGGTCAGGTTAAAGTCCAGGGTCATCGGCCCGGTCTGGGTCTGGACTGCCCCGCGTATGGCCCCCAGGGCCCGGATCTGCTCCTTAATCCTGCCCTGGTCCAGGGTGCGGAAACTCACCTGGGTGGCCCGCAGGGTAGTGCTGACCGAGAAACCCGGCTGCACCAAGAAGGAGAGGGTGCCCAGGTGCCCTTCCCCCTGGTTGGCTGCCCCGCTACCCAACACCGCCCCGCCCACCTCCACCTGGCCGGCAGCCTGGGCCACCAGGGACACCAGGCCGGGGATGAAGCCCCCGGAGGCAAAGCTCCCCCCCACGTAACCCAGATGGTCGGAATCGTACTGCAGCAGCACCCCCCAGCCATTGATGCGGGGGGACCCGGCCACATGTAATTGCACCTGGAGGGTCTGCCCTGGACTGGCCCCCTGCATGCTGCGCCGGCCCTGGTCCCCTGGTGCGGGATCGAAATCGAGGGCGATGGGTCCGGTGGAAACCACCTCAGGGGCCTCCACCACCACCTCGACGGCAAAGGCGCCGATCTGGGTTTGGTAGTTCTGGTACCACTCTACCTCCACCCAACCCTGGGACCGGGCCAGGGCCAGGCGCTGGGCGCTCCAGGCCGCCAGGTCGTCCCCGTCACCCCAGCGGGGCGCCGGGGCTGATTCCCAGTGGGTGCCCGAGGCGATCTCCTCTGCCCCTGGCTCGGCGGCCCCGGCCAGGATCAGGTGATAGGTGCCCGGTTCCTCCGGGGCTTCGAGGTCCACGGCCACTCTGTGGCGGGTGTTGCCGGGCAGCACCCGATCCTCCAACTGGCGGAAGCCGGACTGCCGCTCCCCCCAGGTCTGCACCTGAATTAATTGGAACACCTCGCTGCGCGGGTGGGTGTTGTCGACGGCAAGGTCGATTTGGCCGCTGATCTTGACCCCCGGCGCCACACTCAAAGAGGCGGCAAAGGGTGTCAGCCGGGTCTGGTTCAGTTCGCCGGCCACCAGGAAGACCCGGTCGCGGGCCTCCCGCACTGCCCTTGTCTTCAGTGAGAAGGCGAAGGTCCCCGCCTGCCCGGAGGGGGAAGCCACCTCCAAAAGGTAGTCCCCGGCGGGCAACTCCTGGGTGAATTGGGCGGTTTCTCCCGCGGCCAGGGCCCTGGCCGCGCCCACCAGATTGCCGGCCCGGCGGTCGGCCAACCCTGAACCCTGGTACAGGGCCAGGCCCGCGGGGAAACGGGCGGCGCTCAGGCTGAATTCCACCTGGGCTCGGCTGCCTAAGCTAAAGGGATAGAGCTGGACCTGGCCGGCGCTGGCCAGCTGGCCGCTGTGGGCCCCCGGCTCGATGGCCCCGTTTAACTCGAGCCGGCCGCCGGCGCTCTCGGCGGCGACCGTATACGCCCCCGACCCTTGGTCGGCGTAGGAGCGCACCCGGACCAGGTACTCCCCGGCCACCGGCAGGGCAAATCCGTCGATGAGGGCGTTGAGGTCCTCGCCCCCGTCGTCGTCGGCCGCCAGCACCTCGCCCTGGTGGAGCAGTTCCACATAAGGGTCGAAATCCCCGCTCTCCACCCCGACGCTGAGCTGCTGGCCGGCACTGCCGGCAAAACTGTAGGTGTCGAGATCCCCGGCCGGGGAGAGCCGGCCCTCGTTTGTTTGCCCAGTTTGTAACTTCGCAGGCCCCTCCAGATCCTCGTCGTCGGCCAGGGCGCTGGACCCGAACTCCAGGGTGTAGGCACCCGTGGCCCCTGAGATCAGGGGCCTGGCCTCGATCAGGTAACGGCCCGCTGGCAGGGGCAGGGCCAGGCGGGCGTCCACTCCCTCGCCGCTGTCGTCGTCCTCGGCCAGCAGGTTGTCCGGCGAGCGGTCCGCCGTGCCGGCCCCCTGGTACAGGGTGAGGTACGCGTCAAAATCCCCGGAGCGCAGCTCGATCTCCACCTCGGCGGCCGCCGCCAGGACAAAGGGGTAAAGCTGGAGCTGCCCGGATTCACTGATCTCCCCAGCTATGGTTCCCGCCCCAATGGCCGCATTGACCGCCATCGCCGGGCTGACGTCCTGAGCAGAGAGCAGGTACCCGCCGGCCTCGTCGTCCCCCAGGGCATGGACCAGCACCCGGTACGTTCCGCTGAAAGGAAGCACAAAGGCGCTGATCAGCGAGTTGTACCCCTCGCCCCCATCGTCGTCGAAGCCGATCACCTCCCCGCTGTATTCCAGTTCGAGAACGGCGTCGAAGTCCTCTGACTCCAGGCTCAGGGACACCATTTGACCCGCTGCCCCCTCCAGGGAAAAAGCGTCAATGTCGCCGGCCGGCTGCAAGGCGCCCTGGAGGGAGTCGCCCAGCTCTAGGGCAGCCCCTCCCGCCAGGTCCTCGTCCCCGGCCAGGGCTTCTAGCTCCAGGCTCAGTTCGTAGGACCCCGCCAACTCAGGAAAGAAGGACCGGGCCTCCACCAAGTACTCACCCGCCTCCAGGGCCAGGGCCAGCCGCGCGTTGAGACTCTCCCCCCCGTCGTCATCGGCCCCCACCTGGTTCTCAGGGCCCAGATCTGCCGGGCCCTGGCCGGCGTAGAGGGTGAGGTACGCGTCGAAGGCCGCGGATTCAAGGTTCAACTCCACCCGGCTCAGCCGCGACAGGCTGAAGGTGTAGAGATGGCTCTCCCCCGTGTCCAGGACGCCGGTCCTGCCGCCGGCCAGGACCCCCTGCGCAGTCCAGGGCGCCTCCTGCCTGCTGATCCCCACCTGGTAGGCCCCCTCGCCGGCGTCATTATACGCGTGGACCACCACCTGGTACTCCCCAGTGGCGGGCAAGACAAAGCCGTCGATGAGGGCGTTGAAACCCTCGCCCCCGTCGTCGTCTACGGCGATGGTCACCCCCTCAACGGCCAATTCGAGGAACGCGTCGAAGTCCGCCGACTCCAGGCTGAGATCCACCACCTCGCCCGCCTGGGCGCTAAAAGTATAGGTATCGGTGTCGCCTTGGGGGAAAAGCCCCCCCTCCAGGGACTGGTCCAGGTCCAGGGCCGCCGGGCCGGCGCTGTCTTCGTCGGCTCCCAGGGTCGTGGTTTCCAGGGAGAGTTGGTAAGCGCCGGTGGCCCCGGCGGAAAAGGCCCGCACCTCCACCAAATAGCTGCCCGCCTCCAGGGGTTGGGAGAGCAGGGAGTTGGTCCCCCCGCCCCCGTCGTCGTCCATGGCGAGCAGGTTGTCCCCGCTGTGGTGCTCCAACCCGCTGCCGGCGTACAGGCTCAAAATGGTATCGAAGTCCCCGGAGCTGAGGCTGAGGTGCACCAGGCTGTAGGTATCGATTTCGAGGAGAAAGAGATGGCTGGACCCGGCCGGGTCCAACCGGTAGGTGTCCTGCCCGGAAACCAGCGTCCCCTGTTCCACCAGCGCCGCCCCGCCCACAACCGCCGATAGCCCGTAGACGCCGGACCCTGCGTCGCTGTAGGAGCGGACTCGCACCGTGTAGGTGCCGCTGGCCGGCAGGGTGAAGTCGTTGATCAGCGAATTGGTCCCTTCCCCCCCATCGTCGTCGGCTGCCACCACCTTCCCGGCGAATTCTAGTTCGAGATACGCGTCGAAATCCTCGGACTCCAGGCTGAGATCCACCACCTCCCCGGCGCTACCCTCCAGCTTATAGACATCGGTGTCTCCTGTTGGGGACAAAACCCCGGCGCGGGAACCCCCGCCCAATTCGAGGGCCGGAGCCCCTGTCCCGTCCTCGTCGGCCTTCTGCGCCGCGCTGACCTTGGGGGCGAATACCTTGGGGGCCTCCTTGGGGGGATCGAGGCGCTGCCGCTGGAACCGCTGGAGTTTGTCTAGCCAGGCGGACTGGCCCTCCAGGGGCAATGTCTTGTTTTGTCCGGCCAGAGCCCTGGCCCTGCGGTTGGCGGCCTCGCGCAGTTTGCCCAGCAGGGCCGCCTGCTGGGGCCTGACCACCCTGCGGGCCGCGGGCGCCCGTTTTTCGGCCGCCCCCTCCAGACGGCGCTTGTCGGCCTCGTCCCCCAATTTGGCCAGGGTTTGGACCTTTCCGGCGGATGCCGGCGGGGTCATGCCCAGGAAGAGCAGGCCGGATGCCAGTGCTACTGCTGCTTTGGCCGCCAGGTTGTACATGGTCGAACTCCTTTTTTTAAGCGCGGGATAGCCCCTTTCCTTGACGAATCAAGCGCCGGGTCCGAAATTAGCTCTTTCCGCTGGGTTCGACGCCTTCCCAGTCCCTGTTCGCCTGTACTCGGTAAAATAACCCAAACCACCCACGCCCAAATCGCAAAGGAGCCACCCCTTGGCACAGATCAAGGCCACCAACATCGTCTGGCACGAAGGCCATGTCACACGCCAGCAGCGCCAGGACCTGCTAAAGCAGCAGGGGGTCCTGGTCTGGCTCACCGGCATGCCCAGTTCTGGCAAGAGCACCATCGCCTTCACCGTCGAGCACGCCCTGGTGGCCCGGGGCCGGCTGGCCTATGTCTTGGACGGGGACAATATCCGGCACGGTTTGAATAAAAACCTCGGTTTTTCCGCCGAAGACCGTGCCGAGAACATACGCCGCATCGGCGAAGTGGGCAAGCTCTTTGCCGACGCCGGCCTGGTCACTTTAACAAGCTTCGTCAGCCCGTACCGGGCCGACCGCGATGCAGTGCGGGCGCTGATGCCTCCCGGGGACTTCATCGAGGTCTTTGTCGATACCCCCGTCGAACTGTGCGAGGAGCGGGACCCCAAGGGCCTGTACAAGAAAGCGAGGGCCGGCCAGATCCCCAACTTCACTGGGGTCTCGGACCCCTACGAGCCCCCCACCCAGGCCGAGTTGGTGCTCAAGACCGCCCAGTGTACCCCCCAGGAGGCCGCCCTCCAGATCCTCTCCCTGCTCGAAGAGCGGGGGGTGCTCCCCAGGGCCTAAAATGTCCATCGCCAATCAGTTGCGCTTCGATGCTAAGGGGGTGGTGCCGGCGGCCATCACCGATCACCGGAGCAACCGTCTGTTGGTACTGTGCTACATGAACCGGGAGGCCCTGGAGAAGACCGCCGCCGAGGGGGTGGTCTACCTCTACCGCCGTTCCCGCCAGCAGGTGGTGCTCAAGGGCGAGACCTCGGGGCATGTGCAGCGGGTGAAGGAGATCCGCGTCAACTGCGAGCTGAATTCCCTGGAGGTGCGGGTCGAGCAGGAGGTGGGGGCCTGCCACGCGGGGTACTATTCCTGCTACTACCGGAGTTGGAGCGGAGAAAAGGGCGACTGGGTGGAGCAGGAGGAGCGGGTTTTCGACCCCGACGCCGTGTACCACAAGCACTGACCGCCGCCCCGAAGCCGCCTTGATCCTCAAACGCGCCCTCCAGTTTCTAGCCAGCCTGGGGCTGATGGCCCTGTTCCTGTACTGGGCCTTCCGGGGCACCGACACCGAGGCCCTGGGGCGCTTCCTGTGGCAGATCTCCCTGCCCTGGGTGCTGGCCCTGCTGGCGTTTATCTGCGCCACCGTGCTCCTGCGGGCGTGGCGCTGGTGCCTGCTCATGCGCCCCTTTGCCCCCGCAGTGACGCTGTGGGATGCCAGCTTGGCCCTCCTGATCTGCTACGCGGCCAATATCGGCATCCCCCGCTCCGGCGAGGCGCTGCGGGCCCTCAGTCTCAACTGGACCCGCAGCCTACCCCTGACCTCGGTGCTGGCCACGGTGGTGGTCGAGCGCATCCTCGACCTGGTCTGGCTGGTCTTCTTCGTGGGGATCTCCCTACTGCTGCTGAGGGGCCGGCTTGAAGCGGCCTTTCCCCTGTTAGCCCCTCTGAGCCTGCTGGCCCTGCTGGGCTGCATCGCCCTGCTTGGAGGCTTGGTGCTGGTCTCGGTGTACCGGCAGCGGGCCTTAGCGGTGGTGGACCAGGTGCTGGGCCGGCTCTCGCGCCGGCTGGCCGACAAAGTCTGCGGCCTCCTGGAGACCTTCACCCACGGCGTGGAGGCCCTGCACAGCCCCGCGGTCTATGCAGAGATCGCCCTTTCCTCGCTCCTCCTCAACCTGGGGTACGCCCTGATCATCTACGCGGCCTTCGCCTGTTTCGCTGAGACCGCCGGACTGGGCCTGGGGGCTGCGGTGGTAATCATGACCCTCTCTTCCATCGGGGTGATCATCCCCACCCCGGCCAGCGCCGGCCCGTACCATTTCTTCTTCAGCCGGGGGCTACACCAGCTCTATGGGGTGCCCGAGCCCGCGGCCCTGGCCTGCGCCACTGCCACCCACGCCCTGGCCACCTTGTTTTACCTGGTGGGGGGCGGGCCGGCCCTCTGGCTGCAATGGCAGCGCCGCCAGCCTAGTCCCGGTCAGCCCTGAGCAAGTCTACCCCTCAGAAAACCCAGACGATCAGCATCGAACCTCCGATGTAGCCAAACGCTTCGAGAAGTCCGGCCCCGACATTGGGGGCCGCCTCCACCTGCTCTGACCCCAGCTTCACTCCGCCGGCCAGCACCAGGTCGGAGAGTTTCTTGAGCAGGAGCAGCATCAATAGCCCGAAGAAGGCGTCCTCGGCGAAGAGGACCAGGCTCTGGGCCCAGCCCTCAAAGTCCCCCCCAACCGCCAGGCTGAGGATATTGCCCATGCCCACCAGGGCTCCACCAAAGGCCAGGCCCACTGCAGCGTTGTCGCGCTCCAGCTCGCGGTGGACGTCGTGGGGGGTCACCCATTCGTACAGCAAACCGGCCAGGAGCAGCACCCCCTGGGCCAGGACCCAAAAGACCACCCCGATCCACCAGGGTCCCTGGCCTTGGAGGATAGCCAGTACGATCAGGCCATTGGCAATGTGCAGGCCCGCTTCCACGAAGGCCGCGCCGAGATTCTGGTCCCGCACCACCTCGGCGGTATTGTCGAAGTGTGGCAGCAGGGCCTTCTCGGACACCCAGCTGGCCGCCAGCATCAGGGCGATGCCCTTGAGCCCGGTCAAGGCGATGGCCGCCACGTCGGCCCGCAAGCCCGCCGAGGGACCCCACAGGGCGCCACCCAGGCCGATGACCACCCCCAACAGGTACCCGGCCAGCGCCATGGCCAAGGCGGGGTTGTTGCGGGTGAAGAGTTCGTGTCCCAGGTCCACCCGCCGGTAGAGCCGGGCGTAGGCCAGGCGTGCCAGCCAGAGCAGGGCAAAAGCCTCCAGCACGTACACCAGGGACTTGGCCATGGGCAGCAGATGCTCCGCCATCCTCGTCTCCCTTCTATTTGCCGGCTCGCACCGAGCCGCTGCCCCAACTGCTGCCCCCGCGACCCATGCGCGATTGCACCCGCTCGCGGAACTGGGGGCTGCCCAGGCGCTCCTGGTAGCGCTTGAAGAACTCGGGCCGGCTTCGTTCCACTGTGGTGCCCCCGGTGCCAAAGGGGGTGCGGCCCCCGGCGTTAGGACCGGCGTAGGGCTGGCCCCGCTCGTAGTTGCGGCGGTAGTCGCCGTAGTCGCTCCGGTTGATCTGCCACCCGCCCAATAGCTGGGAGAGGAGCATGTACTGCCCGTAGAACTGCCAGAAACCGCCCCCGTCCCAGAATCCGTACCGGGGGTTGTCCACGTACTGATAGCCGGGGGGATGGGCCTGGCCCGGGCCGCTCCGGCGGCCATCGGGGTTTTTGGCCGCCACCACCATGCCCAGGTAGTTCTCGTACCTGCCGTAAACCTCTTCGCCGACCTGGTACTCCTCGCTGAGCCGCTCCTCCCAGCGCAGGCTGTCGCCGCCGGCCCCGGACGCGGCGAGGACCCGGAAACGCACGAAGTAGTCGGGGAAAAAACCCTCCTCCTCGCGCAAGTCCTCGACGATCACCGAGTACTCGGGATGGCGGTTGAGGTCCTCGACCAGGTCTTCGAGGGGGTCTCCTCCCCCACCGCAACCGGCCAGGAACAGCACGAGCAGCGCCAACCGGATCAAGCCCCCCCCTCCTTTGGCGCCGGCAGGATATCGGTAAACTGGTACTCCTCCACGTACTCCCCCTCAAAGGAGCGGTAATCCCGCTCCCCCCACTGGGAGACAAAGAGCACCCGGTCCCCTTCGGCGGTCTCGTAGGTCCAGCTCACAAACTCCCGGCCCAGGCCCTTGCCCCCCTCCACGTACTCGCCGGCGCTGGAGGAGATCGCCCGGTAGACCCGGCCCTGATAATGGAGTTCCTCGGGAGGGTCGCCCTGCCTGGCGATGACCTCGGCCACTGGCTCGGACAGCTCGCGCAGGGAGATCCTGGCGCTCAGTATCCACGTCTCTTCATCTTGCTCCAGGTAGCGCAGCAGGTCGCCGCAGCGCAGCTCCCATTCCCTGGTCTGGGCACCCTCGTAATCGCAGGTGGCGTACCCCACCACCTCCCAGGTCTTGAGGTCGTAATCCACCAGGCAACCCACCTGCATGGTGTCGAGGGTGTACTCAGGGGGGGGCGGGTCCTCTTCCCCGCCTTCCCCGCCGCCGAACCATTTGCGGATCATTCCGGCTCCTATTCTCCCCATTCCTCGCGATAGTACCGCCCTAGCACCGGCCTGTCAAGGCGGTTGGGTTCCACCGGCAGGCGCTCCATGTCGGGGTCGAAGAGGCGCATGCCGGGCCACAGTTCGGGCCGCAGGAAATCGAGGGCCACTTCCAGGCGCAGGGGGTCCAGGTCCAGGGGCTGGGTAGCTGCCAGGTGGAAACCCCACTCCCCAAAGGAAGGCACCAGCGCGTGGTAGGGGTACACCCGGAAGCCGGCCTCCTCCAGGCTCTGGCCGATGCACCAGAAGGCGCGGCGTGCGTGGTAGGGGCTGGTGGCCTGGGTGACCAGCACCCCACCCGGTCCCAGGAGCCGGCGGCAGAGCCGGTACCCCTCTACCGAATAGAGCTTGCCAATGGCCTCTGTGCGCGGGTCGGTCAGGTCGGCGATGATCACCCCGTACGGTACCTGGGCCTCCCGCAAAAAGGTGAAGGCGTCCTGGTTGTGGACCTGGACCTTGGGATGGCTGAGGGCGTTGTGGTTAAGCCTGGTCAGGGCCAGGTGCCGGCGGGCTAAATCGGTTATGGCCGGGTCCAGATCCACCAGGTCCACCTCCTCCACCTGGGGATACTTGAGCACCTCCCGGGCGCTGAGCCCGTCACCCCCGCCCAGGATCAACACCCGCTGCCTGCTGGCGCTCAGGCTGATCGCCGGGTGGACCAGGGCCTCGTGGTAGCGGCGCTCGTCCACCGCGGCGAACTGGAGGTGTCCGTCCAAGTACAGGCGCAGATCCTCCCCCCAGCGGGTCAGCACGATCTTCTGGTATCGGGACTGCTGGCTGTGGACGATCCGGTCGGCGTACAGCTCGCTCTCCCAGCGCTCCAGGAGGGGGTTGGCCCCGGCCAGGAGCGCCCCCAGTGCCCCCAGCGCGCCTCCGGCTAGCAGGGCCAGTCCCAACCGCCAACGGGGTTCGAGCTGCCCCCAGCAGTTCCACAGCAGGCCCGCCCCCACCAGGGCGTTGACCAGGCCGGTCAGCAGGCCAGTGTGGAGGTTGCCCAGGGCCGGCAGGAGCAGGTAAGGGAAGAGCAGGGCCGCCACCAGGGCGCCCAGGTAGTCGAGGGAGAGCACATCGGCAAGGGTGGAGCGCAGCGGGCCGTACTGCTGGAGCAGCCGGGTGAGCAGGGGCAACTCCAGGCCGATGAGGCCGCCCACCAGCAGGGTCAGCAGCACCATCCAGTAGCGGTAGTGCGACCCTTCGGCGTAGGCCAGGTACAAAACCGCCACGCTGGCCCCCCCCACCAGGCCCAGCCACAACTCCAGGGCGATGAGCCGGGCCAGGAGATCCTTCCTGATCCAGCGGGTCAGCCAGGAGCCCACCCCCATCGCAAAGAGAAAGATCCCGATGGTCAGGGAGAACTGCTCGACACTGTCCCCCAGGAAATAGGCCGAGACGCTGCCGATGAGCAATTCGTAGATGATAGAGCAGACGGCCACGGCCAGGACCGCGGCCAGGAGCAGGAAAAGCCCCAGGCGGGAGAAACGCGCCTCAGCCATCTTTTCCCAGACCCGGCAGCAGGGTCTCCCGCTCTGCCCCCAGCCCTCCCAGGCACCCCTCGGCAGCGCGGATGCCGGCGAAACACGCCTCCTCGAAGAGGGGCAGGCCGGTGGTGTCGCAGCCGGCAAAGGCCAGCGCCCCGCAGGGCCTTTCGCGCCATCGGCCTTCCTCCCCCCAGATCACCCCCGGCCGCGGTTGCACCATCGCGTGGCCCCAGCGGTACAGGTCGAGGCGCTCCACCACCTCGTCGATGTCGGGATGGGCCCGGCGCAGGTCAGCCAGGATCTGCCCGGCCCAGAAGGCGTGGTCCTGCTCCAGCAGTTGGCGGCGGGCCAGGGCCAGGTCGCGCACCAGGGGCAGGTGGTAGAGCAACACCCGGGGGCCGGCGGGCGGGGATCCCTGATGATCGGCATCCACGTACCCCAGCGATGGGCTGTCGTACAGGATATTGTCCCAGGCCAGGGGGGCGCCCAGGCTTAGGGGCAGACGCCGCACCTGGATGGCCCCCACCAGCCAGGCGCAGTAGGACAGCGCCGCGATGGCCTCGCGCTGCCGGGCCGGGAGCCCCTGCACCACCAGGGGGGCGGTGTGCAGTTTACCCGCGTACACCGCGCTGCGGGCCCGCAGGGAGAACACCTCCCCGCTCTGGGTGTCCAGACAGCCCACCCGCACCTCCTCCTCCCCTGGTTCCACCCGCAGCACCGCGGTGCGGGCCCGCCATTGGCCCCTCTCCAGCCGCCCGGCCAGCCGCCCCACCAGGAAACCGTTGCCCTCGGGCCAGGTCAGGGTATCGGCGGGGTACTCCTCGCGCAGGCGCCGGTCGTAGCTGCGGCAACTGAAGTAGTGAATCCCGGCCCAGGCCGAGACCTGGTCCAGCGGGGTGCCGTAGTCGTCGCGGCAGGCGTAGTCCACCAGCCAATCCAGTCGAGGATCGTCCAGGCCCAGGGAGCGCAGGTACTCCAGCATGGTGATCCGGTCTAGCTGTCGGGTTATGGTATCGGCGCTGCTGTAGCGCAAGGGCAGGGCAAAGGCCGGCCGGCCCTCCCGGCCCCGGTACAGGGTCCAGCGCAGCATCTGGTCCTCGAAGCGGCGCAAGGGCTCGGCGGCCGCCTCGCCTGCCCCCGCAAAGGGGTCCAGCTCCTCCACCCAGCGCCCCCCCACGAAGAGCCGCTCGTGGGGCCAGCGCAGCAGGTGCCCGGGGTCCACCTGGGGCCGGCCCGCCGCGTCGTACCCGGAGATGATCCCCAAATCCTGCAACAGGGCATGGATGCCCTCGGCGCCCGCAGGGGGGATGTTGATGTAGTGGGCGCCCCAGGCCACGGGCCGGCCCTGGATGCGGCCGGTCAGGGAGGTGCCCCCCAACTCCTCCCCCAACTCCAGCAGCAGTAGCCGGTCGATGCCGGCACGCCGCAGGCGCCAGGCCGCGCACAGGCCGGAGATCCCCCCGCCGATCACCACCGCATCCAAACGCGGTCCCGATGGGGGTGGGAAGGACTCGGCCGGGCGGGGTTGGCGTAGCAGGTGGCCGGGGATGGCGGGATTGACGATCTGGCCGGGGACGGGGCGGGAAGGGTTCTGGGCGCAGCGCTGCAGCCAGGGCAGGCCGCCGGCGAGCAAGGCGCCGAGGAAGCGCCGGCGCTTCAGAGCGGGAACCTCACTTCAGGCCCATCTTGGCCTTGAGCTGGGCCAGGGAATCCTCCACCTTGGGCGAGGCCGAACCCTTGAGGGCCTTGTCGATCTCCTCGTCCACGGTGCGGCTGGTGTCGGCCATCTCCCCGTACGCCTGGGCCAGGGACTCCTGCTCGTTGACCTTCTCCTTCATCCGCTCCAGCAGGCTCACCGTGCCGCTGGGGTCGATGTTGGCCAACCGCTGGTTGATCTTGCGCGTGGCATTGGCCGTCTTGCTGCGGGCCTTAAGCAGGATGAGGTCGTTCTCGTAGGCCGCCACCTTGGATTTGAGGTCGTTGATGTTGCTCTGGAGCTTGTCGGCCATCTGCTGCTGGGCCAGGGACTGCTGGCCTGCCTCCAGTGCCCGGCCGCTGGCCTCCTCCTTGCGGCTGAGGGCCTCGCGGGCCAGGCGCTCGGCCTCGGCCGGCACCAGGTCCCCGCCTTGGGCCTTTTGCAGCAGAAGCATGGCCTTGCGCTCATAGTCGGCGGCCAGCCGTTTGTTGTCCTCGGCCTCCTTGTTGAGGCGGATGGCAATGCCCTTGACCTCGGCCAGGCTTTGCAGGCTTTCGTGCAGGTCCTTCTTGAGATCGCGCACGGCCTGCTCGCTGAGTTTGATCGGATCTTCGAGCCGGTCCATGATCGAATGGGCCTCGGCCTGCCCGGTCTTGAACAAGCGCTGGAAGATACCTGCCATCGTGCCTCCTTATCTGCCGGCGAAGGCGAGTAGTTCCGCCCCGTTCTCGGCCAGCCCCAGGCTAAGGGCGTTGAGGGTGGATTCCAGCTCGTTCAGATCGAGACTGTCGAGAGCCAGGGTGTCGCGGAAGAGCAGGCGCTCGCCCCCCTCGTCCAGCACAAAGGAGCCGTGGACCAGATTGCGGTTCATCTGGAGCAGGCGGCGGTAGGTCTGGGCCGGGGTGGCGGGGTCGAGGCGCAGGATCAACTGTTCGAGGACCAGGATCTCCCCCTCGCAGTCGATGATCAGCTTGCGGATCCCCCGCTCGGTGTCATCGACGATGAAGAGTTCCTCCCCTGGCACCTCCTGGTAGATGCGCAGGCCCAGTTCGAGGATATAGGCTTTGACCTTGTCGTAGGCTGGGGACATGGGATCAGCTATGCTCCTTGGCGCGGTGCGCCCTTTCGAGCTCCTGGAAGGCCTGGGTCAGCCGCGCACTCAGCTCGCCGGCCACCCGCCGCTTCTCCAGGTCGTTGGCGTGGAGGTCGGGATGGTACTGCTTGAGCAGGCGTTTCCAGGCTTGGCGGGCGGTTTCGAGGTCCGTCCCATAGGGGATTTCGAGGTTGGCGTAATACTGGGCCAGTTGTGGGTCAATCCCTGACGACGTTTGCGGCCCAGGCCGCTCAAACGCGGGTTCGCCGGCGGCCTCCCACTCCTTCCGCCCACGGCTCCCCACCTGGGCGCGGGCGAGGAGCCAGAGGCGTCTGAGCAGATCCATGCTCGGAATATAGGCGGCACCCGCCCCCGAATCAATACGCCAGGGCCGAGACCGCCTTGCTCACCATCGCCAGGGCGGCGCAGAACATCCCCACTAGCGACATGCCTACTCCAAAGCCCACGCTCAGCACCATGGCGTAGCGCCGCCACTCCTGCCGGCCGTACTTCCCCCAGAAGTAGAACCGGGCCAGCAGGGCCCCCAGGATCTGGGGTAGCAGGTTGTGGGGGATGCCGTTGACGCTCTGCACGTACCCCCAGATCAAAAAGATGGGCATGCCCAAAATGGCCAGGCCGAAGTACGCCACCAGGCCGAACCCCAGCCCCAGGGCGATGAAGGGCCACTTGGATCCCCCGGTGGGATGGTGGATATCCTCGTCCACCTTCCCGTCACCATCGTCGTCCCGGCCGTTGACCAACTCCTCGTCCACCCTGCCGTCCCCGTCCTGGTCGCGGCGATCGCCGGTGTACTTGAGGTCCTCCCACAGCACCTCGAAGAGCAGGGGCCGGTCCGAGGAGCGCTGGAGGAACTCCCCGTCGAAACTGGACGCCTTGTCCACCTCGATGTAGAATTCGACCGTGTCCCCCGCCGCCAGCTCGGCCCGGACACGGAAATTGGGATTGGGGGTGGAGACCCCCTCCCCATCGGGGGGCCAGAGGCGTTCCGGCCCCCCGATGGGGCTCCCACCTGGGGGAGCGGGGGGCCGGAGCGGGGGCCCCCGGCCCTCGAAGTCGGTGTAGAAATGCCCCGCCGTGGACCAGGGACCATACTCCCGCTTGACCGGGTCGGGCACCTCCACCTCCCGGGTGGTGCGGACCCGCCAGTACCACCACTGCCGGTCCTGGAGGTTGCTGGGGCTCCACACCACCTCCCCACTTCTCACCCTCTCCCCCTCCACCTCCTCACCGGCCCTCCAGGTCTTGCTGTACATGGTGCTGGACAGAAAAAGGGCCTGGTCAAAAGCCTGCAAAGGCCACATCAACTGGGCGTAGGGGTAACTCTCGGAGGGGATGGGGGCCAGCCGCCAGAGGAAGCTCCAGTACATCAGACTCACCGCAAAGACGATGGGCAGCATGAAGACCTCGGCCTTGAGCAGGCTGGTGAACCTCATGCCGGTCAACTCGACGATGCGGAACTGCTCGGCGTTGCCGCCGAAGTTCTGGCCGGGGAAAGGCACGAACCAGATCTCCACTCCCCGGTACCCGGTGAGGAAGATGACCGTCTCGTGCAGGTACGGGATGGCCACCTCGCGGCCGATCATGCCATCGAGCCGGGCGCTGACGATGGACATCAGAGGGGCATAGACGAAGCCTATGAACACAAAGGTCAGCAACAGGCCGGTGCTTACCAGGGTGGGAAAGAGGGTCTTGGCCAGCACGATCGAGTAGAGGGTGGGCACGCAGAAGAGCAACACGCAGACCCACAGGCTGAAATCCCCCCGCCCCAGGTGTTTGAGACAGAATCCCCTCACCTGGGAGGGGCGCGGGCAGCCCTCGTGCTGGCAGATGCGGGGGTACTGGGGGGGCGCCCCGCCCAACCTCTGCCGCCCCCTGGCCAGGCGGGCGGCCAGCAGCAACTGGTAGAAGCTGATGATCGTCACCGCCAGGGTGACGCCGATGCCAAAGGCCCGCCAGAAGTCGATGCCCGTGGCGATCTGGGTGCGGATGGTGTCCATGCCCACCTCCCAGTGGGGCAGGTAGCCCCAGGCCCGCAGCAGGGGGCTGGCCAAGGTGCTGAGCATCACCCCGGCAAAGGAGCCGACCACCGCCCAGAAGGGCATGAGCAGGCCAGCCAGCACCGAACCGAGGTGCAGGGTGATGCCCAATGGCGCCCCCGGCAACAGATTGCCCAGGTACGGGGTCAGGTCCCAGAAGGGGATGGGGATCAACTCGATCTTGCCGCCCAGCAGTTCTGTAACCGTGGGCAGGCCCACGTACACCGCTCCGAAGAGGGTGCCGATCACCGCCCCGGTGCTGAAGACCGGCCATTTCCAAGTCTCCGCCTCGTCCCCGCTCTCCTCGGCCAGGGCCATGGAGGAGAGGGCCGACATGGGCGCGGTGGGAAAGGGCAGCCGGTCCCGGTCCGAGCTGAGGCGGAAGAGGGTGTACCCGGAGGTGAACCAGGCGATGCGGCCCATGATGGTGCCCAACACCAGAAGGGCGATGGGCCAGGCCCAGTCCGGGTGCAGGAAGGTGCGCTGGGCAATGGCCTCCGATTCAGGCGGGGGGGCGTACCACCAGGGTAGGAGCTTGGCGATGCCGAACTGCTCCGCCTCCGGCGAGGTGACGAAGTACTGGCGCCAGAGCAGGTCGAGAAAGGCCCCCTGTTCCCTGGCTACCAGGGCCGAGGCCACGTACACCAAAAGGTAGATCTCCTGCCGGCGCAGGGAGGTGAAGGAGCGCTTGGCCACCTCCAAAAAGAGAATGACCGTCACCCACTGGGCCGCTGCGCCGATCCCCCCGCCCGTCACCAGGCCCAGGTACATCTCCCCTGGGGTCATGATCAGGGAGATGAAGAGCACCCCGATCAAGGTGCGGGCGGTGAAGCCCTCGTCGAAGCGGTTGGGGGCTTCGAGCAGGGAGCGGTACTCCTCCACCTCCTCCCATTGCTTATCCCGCCGAAACATCATCCCCCCGCAAGAGCGCTTCGGCGGCCCGCCGGTGAAAGGCCCGGTCTTCCTGGCCCAGCGTGTTCCATAGCAGGAACTCGTGGCGCAGGCGGTTCATGAAGCGCTGGTTGGCCCGCTGCCAGAAGGCGTCCTGGCCGCTGATTCGCTCAATGTACACCTCCACCCCGCTAGCCCCCGGCACTCCGGAGGGGACGAAGGCCAGTTGCAGGAACTGGCAGACCCCGATGTCGAAGGGGGCCAGCCACAGGAGCAGTTGCAGCCCCTGTTCCTCCCCCTCGCGGACCAGGCGCACCTGCTCGGCGTAAAAGGCGCCAGCCTCGCCCTGGCCTTTGAGGTAGTTGGCCAGGAAGCCGCAAAGCCCCAGGACCTCGGCCTGGGGGGCCATGAAGGGGAAGGCAAAGCTCCAGCCCTCCCCCTCAGGCGGGGGCGGACGCCAGCGCCGCACCGTGTCGGGCACCGCGCTCTGGGCGGCCAGCCGCGCCGGGTACAGGGTGGAGACCAGCACCACCCCCATCACCAGCAGGGCCGCGGAGATCGCCGCCAGGGAGGAGTAGTTGAGATTGATCCCCCCGGCCAGGCCCGCCCACAGGAGCAGCTTGCCCATCCCCTGCCCCAGGAGATACCCCAGGGCCACTCCCAACACCGCGTACACGCAGGATTCGGCCATGAAAAGCCAGGCCACATGCCGGGGAGCCAGGCCCACCGCCGAGTAGATGCCGATCTCGCGGAAACGCTCGTACACCGCGCCGAGCATGGCGTTGAGCACGATGAGGGCGGCGATGGCCAGGGGTATCAGCACTGCCCCCAGGCCCTCCACCGCGGTCAAGCCCACCGAGGTATAGGAATAGACCTTCAGGTTTCCCGTGAGCGGGTCGGGCAGGCCGGCGAAGAGGGTGCTGGTGAAGCGCAGGAGGAAATCCTCTACCAGCCCCCGGTCCCCTGCCCCTCCCTCCATGCGCACTGCCACCGAGCGCAGGGACCCGCCCTCCTCGCGCAACAGGTCGTAGGGCAGGATCAGCACCTGCTCCGGGTCGAGGTGGGTGAAGGGGGCGATCTCCAGGGGCGTGTCCGGCTGGTCCACCGCGGTCCGCAAGAGCGCGGTGGGGCCCAGCATCTGGGTCGAGGACTGTTTGAAGTCTGCCGGAGTCAAAGGCTCGCCGTCCAGGTCGAGCAGGGCCTTAAGCCGGGGGCCCTCCACCAGCCCCCGCACCAGCAAGCGCCGGCCAAAGATCTCCACCCGCGCCCGACCCAGGTCCTCGGGTTTCAACCCCAGCCGCTGGGCCAAAGAGGCGGGCATCAGGCAGCTGGACTCGTCGGGCTGAGTGAAGAAGGTCCCATCGCTCAAGGTCTGGTCTATCCCGGTAAGCTGGGCTTCCCCAGGGCTCAGCCCCATCAGCCCCAGCACCAGTTCAGTGCGGTCGCCCAGGCGCACCTGGATGTACTGCTCCTGGGGCTGCTCCACCCCCTGCACCACCCCGGTGGCCAGGTACCAGCCCCTGGGGCAGACCCCGGAGCCAAAGTGGGAGCGGGCGTATTCGAGGGTGGCCCCGCTGAGGGGGTTCCAGCCCCGCTCGCGGATCAGCACCCCTGGATACGGGGCGGGGTGAGAGAGGCCGAATCCGAGGTAGCGCACCTTTTCCCGGAAGCCGGTGAAAGAGAGCACTGTGAAGGTCAACAGGGTCAGGGTAGCCAGGGTCAGGCCGGTGCGCAGTCGGCGGCGGCGCATGTTGGAGATGCCCAGCATGAAGGCGGCGTACGCGGCGCTGCCCCGGCTGATGTCGGTATCGTGGACCCGGGCCGCCCTGGCCCGGCGTTCTCTGGTGTAGCGGTTGAAACGGGCGGTGATCAGCACCAGCACCAAACAGGCCATGGCCATGATGGCGAATCCCAGCAACACCACCAGGGGATGGGCGATGGCAAAGGCCGGGTGTATCTGGGAGAGCAGGAGCCAAATGGCCAGAAGCAGCAGCCCGCAGCCGGCCAGTTGGCGGTGGATATGGGCGGCGGCCAGGAGCAGGCGCTCCCCGAAGAAGGCCGCGGGGATGACCAGGGCCAAGAAGAAGATCAGGCCCTTCATCACGTCGTTGAGGGTGCCCAGAACTTCTGGGTAGGCCCGGGCCGTCACCCCCAGGGCCGCCCGCACTGCCCGCACGTACTCCGGCCAGTCCCGCCCCTCCCAGGCAGCGCGAGCCTGGGCCAATAACTCCCCGCCCCGCTGGTGCAACTGGCTGAGACGCTGGTTCTCGATGGCATGGCGGCGCAGGGTCTGCAACCGGGCCTCGTCCAGCCGCCACATATCCTCCAGGGCCTTGAGTTCGGTGGGCAACAGGGACTGGGGCTCCAGCGGGTAGCCGATGCCCCGGGCCTCTTTCTCGCTCTGGCTTCCCTGGCTGTTGAGCAGCAGCAACTGCCGCTCCTCCCCCAGAAGCAGCTTGAGAGCCTGACCAGGGCTGCCGTACACCACCCCGGCTGGCGGGCCGAGGACAAAGCCGAACTGCCTGGGCGCCGCGCCCCTGTGGTCGAGAACCTTCAGCGCGTCCAAGGACGAGAGCTGACGCGGGTCGACGAGCCCGAAGAAAGGGCTGCCCAGGCAGGGGAAGACCACCAGGATCTTCTCGTTGTGGTCCCAGCGCACCGCGATCTGAAGCATGCCCAAACGGGTCGGGTCGCCGTGGAAGCGCCCCCCCCGCTCCCCCAGGTCCGGGGCGTAGACCACGGTCCCCCCCTCCGGGTCCAGGCCATAGGCGGCCACCGGCACCGCCCCCAGCTCCAGCCCCCGGACCTCCACCTGCCCCTCGGCGTCGGCCAGGTGGTAGCGGGCCCGGTGTACCCCCTTGTGGTTGTACGGAAAATCCACCACCACCACTGCCCCAGGCACGGGTCGGTCTGGCACCTGGCTGCGCTGGGGAAAGGTGCGGACCATCACCCGCAGGCTGCGCAGGTTGTCCTTGAGCACTGGGCCCAGGTCCTCCATCCCGGCGAAAAGCTCCGGGTCATCGGCGGCCCGCCGCACCAGGCCCAGCACCAGTTCCACCTGCCGCTCCAGCTTGGCAAAATCCACCTGCGCGGGCAGATCCAGGGGGGAATCCTGGGCCTGCCTGCTGTCGTTGACCGTGGCCAAAAGCAGTGAGGTCAGGCCGGCCTCAAGGGCCACCTCGCTGTCCGGGCTAATCCCGCCGGGCATGTAGGAAGACCAGTCCATACCCCTGACCGGACTGATGCCGTTGGCCAGTCCCTGGCCTTCGGCTTCGGCGTAGGCGGCGAAGCGCCGGCCCAGGGGGGCGAAGAAGCGCTTGAGGTCGTAGCTGTAGGTGTTGTTCCAGATGCCCAACTGGTCGCTCTGCGAGGAGAGGTCCAGGCCCAGGAAGAGCCGGGGCGAGAGGGGCTGGGTCTGCCCGCGGGCGTAGTAGGGGTGACGGCGGGCGTGGCGGTCCAGGAACTCGGCGATGCCCTGGCGGCCCTGGAAATGCGCCCCGGCCGCCAGCAGGGCCACGCTGCGGGCCGGAGGCCGGGCGGCCAGGCTGCGGGCGACTTCGAGCAGGGCCGCGGCCGAGGCCGCCTGCTCGGCCCCAGGGGCCAGGGCCGGCACCGCCGAGGAGGCGTCGTAATGGGCGGCCACCAGGATCAACTCCTCCCTGAGGGCCGGGTCCTGGCCGGGCACCAGTCCCCACAGGTTCCAGGAGGGCCGCTGCTCCCAGCGCATCCTCCCCGCCAAGCGCACCTGCACCGGGCCAGCGGCCAGCCCTTCCCGCAGGGCCTGCCCGGCCTCTTTCCCCACCCAGAAGCGCGGGATCTCCAGGGGCACCTGGCTGCTCTTACTCACCCCCTGGACCCAACTGGCCTGCTCTGGGGCGACGAAGACCAGGGCCCTTGCCCCCAACGAGGCGGCCCGCAGCCAGTGGTTCCACGAGTGGTACTCCATGAGCACCGCGCTGCCGGCCACCTCCTGCCCCTCCAGCTCCTCCCATTCCCCCCGGCCGCCCCAGATCAGGGGCAGTTCCAGGCCGCCGGGGGACGTGGTCGCCGGCACCACGAGGTTGGGCCACAGCCCGTGCAGGGGCCAGCGCTGGCCAGTGGCCGGCACCTCCAGCCGACCACCCTGGTCCACCGGCACCGCCAGGGTGAACTCCTCCCGCTGCACCTCCTCCACCCCGGCCCGCCGCAGCTCCTCCTCCAGCCAGCCAGCCGCCTTTTCGGCGCCGGGGTAACCGCTCAACCGCGAGCCAAGGGAGGCCAGATACTCCACGGTAGGGCGCACCCCGGCCCAGGCCGGCAGAGCCAGCCACACGCTCAACGCGATGCCTAACAGTCGGTTCATACCCAGAAAATTGTGTTGCCCACCTTGCCGGTGAAGTAGTCGATACACAGCCACAGCCCGTTGCACAGGACATGGCCGGCGATAAGGCCCAGGAAGAAAGGCTGGCTGCGCTGGTACAGGCCCGCCCCCCCATAGCGCAGCACCACCCCCTTGATCAGCCAGGCGAGAAAGACATTGAACCACACGTAGTCCATCATGCTCTCGGCACCGATGGGGAAACCCAGAGGGTGCAGGGGCCACCAGGGGTAGCGCTGGCGCGCCCATAGGAGGCCCCCCATGACCGCTGCGCCCCCGCCGGCAAACCCCAGCCCCAGCCAGTCCACCCCCCGGCCGGCCAACTGGACGAGGGCATTGTCGTATGCCGCCTTGGGGGCCCCGTCGAAAAACCAGGCGTTGAGATTGACCCCCCCGTGACGGTAGGCCATGTTGAAGATCATCCATACCGCCCCCCCCACCCCGATGACCAGGGCCGCGATCATGGCGGCAAATACTACGCGCCGGCTGCGCAGGTCCATCTCCTCCACCAGTTTGAGGGCGTTGGCACAGGTGGCCAGGGCAAAGACGCGGATGTCCGCAGCCCAGATAAAGGCCAGCGAGAGGTTGACCACCCCCGTTGGCCCCACCAGGCCCGAACCCAGGCCGTGGACCACCAGATCGGGGGCGGTCATGGGCGAGCGCACCGCGGCCAGGCCGGCCTCGGCGACGATGCGGGTCACCCCGATGAAGATCAGCATCGCCGCCCCCACAAAGAGCAGGGCCACCCACAGAGGGGTTCCCAAAACCCACAACCACCCCACCATGCCCGCCAGACCGGCCAGGGCGCCCAGCAGGGCCTTGCGATAGGAGAGGATTTCCCCGGCGTCGAGGTCGGCCCAGCCCCGGCCCAGGGCCTGCCGGCCCACCTGCCCCAGGTGTTCCCTGGCCACCCACAACCCACCCAGAGCCAGCACCAACAGGCCGCCGACCCCCTGGTAGGCCAAGAGGGGCGCATCGCTTACCCCGTACATCAACTTCAATTCCGAGCGGGTCCCGGTGAGATAGAGCAACTCCTTCTCGAACTTGGAGAGGAGGTGGAAGACCCAGATCCCCGTGGCGATGCTGGAGTTGATCAGGTACGAGAAGCCGAGCATGGCGAAGCTGATACTCAACTGGACGAACTGTGCCCCCACCAGAGGCAACTGCCACTGGAGGCGCGAGGCCGGGACCGTTGGATCGTAGCGCTGCAAGGCCTGGAGGCTGCCCACCACCAGGGGCAGGGCCAGGCCGGCCCACATGGCTTTTTGCAGGAAGAATCGGTTGAACAGCATGCCCTCCTCCTCCCCCCGCACCAAAGCCAGGCCGGCCTGGGTGATGGGATAGGGCAGGCGCTCCCGCTCCATCCACTGGCGCCGCAGGATCACCGCGATACACATCATGCTCAGGTACAGGCAACCCAGGAAGAAACCCCACCACAGCAGGGGTTCGGCCCAGGCCCCGTAGGGGATCTCTCCCCCCGCCCCGACCCCCTCGTAGAAGGCGCGGTTATCCCCACCGTCGTTTACCAACCCCTGGGCCGGCAGATGGGGGAAGAGTTTCTCGCGCCACTGGTTCTGGGGCGAGGCATAGTAGAAGAGGGCGGTGATCATGGGTAGCAACTGCTCGCTCAGCCCCATGCTGCACACCGCCGAGACCATCAGCAGCATGGCGTAAACCAGGATCAGGTCCGCCCGGTTGAGGGCCAGCGAGGCCCCCCGCCAGGCCAGGGGCAGGTTCAACAGGGCGCAGCCGGCGAGGAAGGTGGAGAAGATGAGCCCTGGGGAGTGGGGATCGAGGAGCGCGAAGGGCCAGTAGTGCCAGCCCCAGGCCAACCCCGCAAAACCGGCAAAGGCCAGGGCATGTTTCCGCCCCCGACCGGCCAGCTTGAAGAGCAGGTTGAGCAGCCCCACCAACACGAGAAAGAGAAAAAGGGCGCCGGGGGTGCTGAAATCCAGGGCCATATACGAGCCCCTGATGATCATGTTGCCGTACGGGTCTCCGACGGCCAGGAAGAAACTGAGGAAGGAACCCAGGACCAATCCCCTCCAGGTGAGGCCGACGCGCTCCTGGGAGAGCAGGGACTGCTGCCGGGTCTGGAGGTAGCGCCGGTAGAACTGGGGGATCTCCTTTTTCACAGGTCCTCCCGCTGGTGGTACCGCAAAGGTAGATCGGCCCTCCTGCCCTGTCTACTTGACACCCAGCTTTTTCTGGCGCTCCTTTGGGGCCAGCCATGGACGAAAACACATACCTGACGGCAGCCCGCCAATTCCTGCCCCTGCCCACGGCCCCTTTTCACGAACACCTCGTCGCCGAGGCGGTGGTCGCCCACGTCGCCTCCCGGCCCTGGCTGGAACTGGCGCGGGACCCGGCCGGCAACCGGCTCCTGACCTACACCCCTGCCCGATCCCTCCGCACCCCTCGCCTTATCGCCACCGCCCACCTCGACCATCCGGGTCTGGGCTTCCCCCGCCCCGTGGGCCGGGGTGCCTTCTTTTTCGAGCGGCTGGGGGGGGTGGACCCGGACATGGCTTTAGGCCACCGGGTGCGTATCCACACCTTGGGCCGGCCCGCCGGACAGCGGCCCGACCGGGGACGCATCCGCGAGCGCCTTATTGAGAGAGGGGTGGAGGGTTTCGTGGTCGAGACCCCCTCCGGTTTCCCTCTGGAACCTGGCTGCTTCGCCACCCTGGATCTGCCCGGCCTGCGGCGGCGCGGTCCCCTGTTGTGGGGCCGGGCCTGCGACGACCTTGCCGGGGTGGTGGCCGGCCTCTGCTTTCTCGACGAACTGCACCGCCAGCGGGCCAGAACGCGGGCTGGTCTGCTCCTGACCCGCGCCGAGGAGGTGGGGTTTGGCGGCATGCTCGAAGCCGCCCACCGGGGCTGGCTGGACCCGGAGGCGGTATACGTGAACCTCGAATGCTCCAGCGCCAGGGCCGGGGCAACGGTGGGAAGCGGCCCCATCGTGCGGGTGGGCGACAGGGCCACCCTCTTCGATCCCGACCTCAGCGCCGGCGTCGCCCTGGTGGCTGCGGAACTGGCCGCGGCTGATCCGGGGTTTTGCTTCCAGCGCAAGCTGATGGATGGGGGCACCTGCGAGGCGTCGGCCCTGTGCGGTGCCGGCCTGCACACCGCGGCCCTGGCCCTGCCCCTGGGCAACTACCACAACAAGGGAAAGACCGGCCCGGCCGCCGAGTTCATCCACCTCGGCGACGCGGTGGGCCTGGTGCGGCTGCTGGTGCACCTGGCCCTCGAAGCAGGCGGGGTGGCCGAGGCGGGCCGGCGGGCGGCCAAGAAGATCGCCGCAGCCATGACGGCCCAGCGGCAACGACACAGACTGCGCCTGCGGCAGACCATCAAACCAAATTTCTGAGGGAGGAAAGGCGATGATCGACCAGGTGGATCTGGGGCTGAGCGGGCTGCAGGTCTCGCGCCTGTGCTTCGGCACGGGCACCAATGGCTGGAACAAACGCTCGAACCAGGGGGACCTGGGGCTCGAGCGGCTGGCCTACCTGTTGCGCTACGCCCACGAGCGGGGGGTCAACTTCTGGGACACCGCCGACCAGTACGGCACCCACCCCCACGTGGCCAGGGCCCTGGAGGAGGTGGGTCGGGAGGAGGCCGTAATCACCACCAAGACCACCTCCCGCACCGGGCCCGAGGTGAAGCGGGACGTGGAGCGTTTCCTGCGCGAACTGCGCACCGAGTACCTCGATATCGTGCTGCTCCACTGCCTGACCGAGGCGGGTTGGCCTACACTTATGCAGGGCCCGATGGAGGTGCTGAGCCGCTTCAAGGAGCAGGGGGTGATCCGCGCCCTGGGGGTCTCCTGCCACGACTTTGGCGCCTTCCGGACCACTGCCCACACCCCCTGGGTGGACGTGGTGCTGGCCCGGATCAACTACGCCGGCCAGGCCATGGACGCCGGCCCCGACGAGGTGGTGCCGGTCATCGAGGCGATGGCCGCCGCTGGCAAAGGGATCTACGGCATGAAGGTGGTGGGCGGCGGCGGCGCACTTACAGGCGACCCGGCAAAGGCGATCCGCTTTGTCCTGGGTCTCCCATCGGTCCACTCGATGGTCCTCGGCATGATGGACGAGACCCAGATCGAGGAGAACATCGGCCTGGTCGGCGAGGCCGTGGCCGTCTAGTTGCCCCCGGCCTTGACGGGGGTGGACTGCAACCGGGCCAGCAGTTTGTCGGTCAGGTCGTAGTCGTCCTTGGCAAAGACCACCGCCCCGCCGGCCGAGCCGGCGTCCAGCACATAGTCGTACCCTTCTTCCTCTGCCACGGCCTTGATGGCGGTGTTAATGCGCTCGAAGATGGGGTTGTGCAGGTCGAAGTTCCTCTTCATCAGTTCTTCCTGGGTGTTCTGGCGGAATTCGATCAGCCGTTGCCCTTCGGCCTCGTATTCAGACCGCATCTCGGCCTTGCGCGCCTCGCTGAGCAGCATCTCCTGCTTGCGGTAGTTCTCCTCCATCTGCGCCATCTTGGCCTGGCGGTCCTCGTCCTCCTGGGCCCGCTGCTGCTGCAAGAGTTCCAACTGCTGCTGGGCGGCCTTGATCTCGGGCAACCGCTCCTTGAGCTGGTCCGAGTTGATGAAGCCGATCTTCATCTGCCCCAGGGCCGCGCCGGGCAGCAGGAACAGGGCGGCGACCAACAGGCACTGCACCAACTTATTCATAATCTCTCCTCTGCGTTTTGATTTACCGCGGTCAAAAAAACAGGGGGCAATGCTGCTGTGCCCCCCTTGCATAGCTGCGCCACCGCCGGCTCAGGCGATGGTCCATCCCCCGTCCACCACCAGGGTGTGGCCGGTGATCATGCTGGCCGCCTCCGAGAGCAGGAACACCGTCGGAGCCGACATCTCCTCGGGCTCGGCCAACCCGCCCCGCAGGAGGTTCATGGTCTTCACCGCCTCGGCAAAGGCCTTGTTGTCGCGCATCGCCGCCTCCGCCATCGGGGAGCGGGTAACGGTGGGGGCCACCCCGTTGATGCGGATCTGGTGTTTGGCCCATTCGACAGCCATGGTCCGGGTGAGGTTGATCACCCCGCCCTTGGCCCCGCTGTAGGGACCTCGCCCCGGCGCCCCGATCACCCCGGCCTGGGAGGCGATGTTGACGATGGCCCCGCCCTTGCCCTGGGCGATGAACTGCTTGGCCGCCACCTGGGAGCAGAAGAAGACGCTCTTGAGATTGGCGTCGATGATCTGATTGTACAGCTCCTCGTTGTAGTCGAGGATGGGGGCCTGCTTGTTGTACCCGGCGTTGTTGACCAGCCCGTCGATACGGCCGTAGTGGGAAACGACCTCGGCAAAGAACTCGTTAATTGAGGATACCAAGACCACGTCGAGGCGGTGGTAGAAGCACTCCCCCCCCATATGCTTGATCTCCGCTGCCAGGGTTTCCAGTTCGCCGGTGGTGCGACTGCCCACCGCCACCCTGGCCCCCGAGCGCACGCAGTCCAGGGCGATGGTCCGACCGATGCCGCGGCCCGCCCCGGTGACGATGATGACCTTGTCCTTCAGTTCAAAACGCGAAAGATGTCCCACGAGACTGCTCCTGTGCAGTGAAGGGTTCTAAGCGGCTGCCATCTGCAGAGCGCCGGCCGGGAATACGGCGACCTGGGCCTGGGGACCGTGGGCCTTTTCCAGCACCCCCAGCACCTCGGGCCAGGTCTTGCAGAAGATCACCTCCGGGCCGAATTTGGCCAGGCAATCCCATTTGTTGATCCCCGGCGAGAAGACCACCGTGCGGTGTTCGCGCTTCCCTGGTTTCCCTCCCAGGGCCGTGCCCGGGCCCAGCACCGAGTGCCAGCCCAACCCCTCTGGACAGGCGGCGCAGATGACCACCGTGGAGTCGGGCTTGAGCGGTTTCTTGGCGGTGTCGGCCAGGGGAACCATCGCCAGAGGCGCCTGGCAGAGTTCGGTATCCTTGGGAAAGGCGTTGAACACCCCAATGTCGAAGGCGTCCGGGATCTGGGTGGCGTAGAGGTCCGCGCCCAGCTCGCACCCTCTGGCAAAGGCCGCGTCCGGGTCCCCGGCCACCAGTTCGATGATCTCCAGCTTGGGGTTGAGCAGCGGGTTGACGATGTACCCCAGACCGGCCAGCTTGCCCACCTCCGAGAGGTGTTCGCGGAAGCGCTCGTGGACGTAGCGGTGGTTGAGCAGGATGGTCTGTTGGCCGCAGGCCCCTGGGATCAAGAGCTTGGCCCCCCCGCCGAACATCCCTCCCCGCGGGGTGATCATGCCCAGGGCAAGGCGCACCTGGCAGGACATCAGGTCGCTGTTGACGTGGATAGGGACGCCCCGGCTGGAATAACCGAGGAATTCGAGGTTCTCGTACGCGTTGTGGTTGAGCACCTGTAGCCGCTCCACAATCTCTGTCCCCACCTTCTTGACAAAGTCATCCCGGGTCATGGCCCGGTGGGCGGCCAGGGCGCAGATGATCTTCACCTGGTCCTCCCCAATGCCGGCCGCGGCCAATTCCTCCAGGAGGTAGGGCAGCAGCCGGAAGGCCGGGGTGGGCCGTGATAGGTCATCCACCAGGATGGCGGCCGAACTCTTCCCTTTGGCGAATTGCCGCAAAGGCGGGGCGCCAATGGTCTGGGCCAGGCGCTGGCGGATGCCGGCGTCCCCCAGGTCCTTCCCCCCTTTCATCTCGCAGACCTGCACCTGCCACGTGTCGGGAAAGGTTAGGGTGAAGGGGGCCTTGCCGTACCAGGCGGCCCAGGGGATCAGCACTCGGCTCATCACCGCGCTCCTATTCCAGGCCCAGTTGGCGCAGGTTCTTAAGGCTGATCCCCAAACTCTCGAAGGGATCGCGCTGGCAGGTGTCCTGCTCGACGATGTACCACTCTACCCCGGCCTCGCGGCAGGCGCCGAGGATGGCAGGCCATTCGAGGTTGCCCTCCCCCACCTCGGCGTAGAGCTGCTGGCTGCCTTTTATGGCCATGTCCTTCAGGTGGACCAGGTGACAGCGGCCCTTTAGCTGGCGCAGCCAACTCACCGGGTTGCCGCCCCCATGCTGTATCCAGTAGGTGTCGATTTCAGCCGAGAAGACCGCCGGGTCACTTTCGGCGTAGAGGATCTCCAGGGCCGTACGCCCGCCAAAGCGCTCCAGCTCGAAGCTGTGGTTGTGGTAGCTGAAGGTCAGCCCCGCCGCCACCAGGGGTTTTGCCGCTTCCGACGCCTCGCGGGCGAAGCGGTGGTAGCCCTCCTCGCTGCGGTATTCGGCCGGCAGCCCGCCGATGGCCACATGCCGGCAGCCCCATAGCTGGTGCTCGGCGATCACCGCCTCGGGCTGCTGGCGGATGTGATCAAAGCCGGTGTGGGTGGCGATAATCCGCACCCCCGCCGCACCGGCGGCTTCCTTCAGCCGGGCCGGCTCAATGGGGCCCAGACCGGAGACCTGCACGGCCTCGTAGCCGAGCTGGCGCACCTTCTTCAGGCCGGCGGCGATCTGGTCGGGGGTTTTGAGGAACTCGCGCAGGGTGTAGAGCTGGGCGGCTACCGCCGAGGCGGCCATAAGGGCTTCTCCGCTAAATTGTTCACAATATAGAAGGCCCTTCCCGGAGCGTCAATGCTGGGGCCGGGGGCGGGCGAACCCTGGCAGCAGGGCCAGCGTCCCCGCGGTGGCCAGCAGGGCGCCGGCCGCCATCAATCCCACCGCCAGGGGTGATCCGGCGGAGGCGGCCAGGGCTCCACTGGCCAGCCGGCCCAGCGGCCCGGTGCCGATGGCCACCACCACCGCCCCCATCGCTCGGCTGCGCATCTGGTCCGTGGCCTCTACCAGGGTGATGGCGCTCTGCATGACGCTAAAGCCGGCCTGCCCCACCCCGGAAACCACCAGCAGTGCCAGCGACAGGGGGAAGGAGGAGGAGCAGGCAAAACCTACCAGCCCCGCGCAGGCCAAAGCCGATCCCCCGCCGAAGAGCCACTCATTGCTCCACCGCCCCCGGCTCTGCTTCACCCACAGCAACCCGACCAAGCTGCCGGCCCCATTGGCCGCCCCCAGCAAACCCAACCCCAAGGGCCCCTGCCCGAGCACGTCACGGGCAAAGACCGGCAACAGCCCCTGAAAGGGAAAGGCCCAGGCGTTCATGATGGCAGTGATCAGCACCACCCCCCAGATGCGCGGCTGGCCCCGCACGTAGCGCAGCCCCTCCCCGATCTGCGCCCAGGAACTGCGCGGGGCCTGAAAGGGCGCCGGGGATCTGGACCTGAGGCGCAGCCCCGCCACCAGCACCCCCCCCAGCCCCACCATGCCCGCCAGGGCCAGCAGGCCGCCCCCACTGCCGATGGTGGCCAGCAGGCTACCGGCGGCCAGAGGGCCAACCACCCTGGTCAGGCTCTGAATGATGTTTTCGAGCATCATCGCCTCCACCACCAAGCCCTTGCCCACCAGGTCGGGCACGATGGAACGGCGGGTGGGCCAATCCACCGACCAGCAGATCCCATTGGCCAGGGCGACCAGCGCCAGGTGCCAGTAGGCCAGTTCCCCCCGCCAGAAGAGCAGGAGCAGCAAGGCGTAGCCGGCCACCCCGCAGAACTGGGCCCCCAGGATGAGGGCGCGGCGCTCGAAGCGGTCGGTAATGGCGGCGCTGAAAGGCCCCAGGAAGAGCATGGGAATAGAGCGGAAGAAACCCAAAAGCGCCACCCACCAGGCCGAGTTGGTCAGATCCAGAGCCAGCCAGCCGAAGACCACCTGCTCGGTGAACATGGCTTGCCACCACAGGCCATTGGCCAGCCACAGGAGCAGGAAATCACGGTTGCGCAGCGGGGCCAACCCCTGCCCGGCCTCGCTCATGGGCCAGCCTTGGCCGGCGGCGCCGGCCCCCCGTATATTCTACCGCACATTGCCTTGCGGAAGGAGTACAGGATGAACCCCGAGGAGAAACTGGCAGAACTGGGCCTGGCCCTGCCCGAACCGCCCCAGCCCGCTGGCGCCTATACCCGGGCCGTGCGTTGGGGAGAGTTGATCTTCGTGGCCGGGCAACTGCCCCTGGAGCAGGGGAAGATACGCTACGCCGGCCGGGTGGGGGAAGGGTTGAGCCTGGAGGAGGGATACGCCGCGGCCCGCCTCTGCGCCCTCAACGGCCTCAGCGTACTCAAGGCCGAGGCCGCCGGCCTCGACCGGGTGGCGCGCATCCTGCGCCTGGGCGGCTTTGTCTGCTCGGCGGCTAGCTTCACCGACCAGGCCAAGGTGGTCAACGGGGCGTCGGAACTCTTCGCCGCGGTGCTGGGGCCGCGCGGGGTTCACGCCCGGCTGGCCGTAGGCGTCAGCCAGTTGCCACTGGGCGCGGCCGTAGAGCTGGAGATCATCGCGGCTCTGGGCTGAGCTGGTCTTCCGGAGCAGGGGCAGGGGTCAGGGCCTCCTCCTGGGAGGCGGATTGGGCCTCCTCTCCCCGCAGCAGGCGGCGCAACTCCTCCCCCTCCATGGTCTCCTTCTCCCACAGCACCTTCACCACCTCCTCCAGCACCTGGCGGTGTTCGTGCAGCAGTTCCTTGGAACGCTCGTAGCAGCCGGCGATGATCTGGCGCACCTCGATGTCGATCTGCCTGGCGGTGTCCTCGCTGTAGTTGCGGTCCGCCGCCGGCATCCCCAGGAATTGGGGATTTCGCTCCTCCCGGTGGGAGACCAGGCCCAGGGCCTGGCTCATGCCGTATTCCTTGACCATGTTCTCGGCGATCTGGGTGGCCCGCTGGAGGTCATTGGCCGCCCCGGTCGAAACCTCTCCAAAGACAATCTCCTCCGAGGCCCGGCCCGCCAGAAGGGCGCACGCGGTGTCGGTCAACTCCTCGCGGGTCATGAGATACCGATCCTCGGTGGGCATGTTCATGGTATAGCCCAGGGCCGCCACCCCACGCGGGATGATCGAGATCTTAATCACCGGGTTGGCATGGGGCAAAAGCTCCCCGACAATGGCGTGGCCGGCCTCGTGGTAGGCGACGATGCGCCGCTCCTTCTCGTTAAGCACCCGGCTTTTGCGCTGCAACCCCGCCACCGCCCGCTCCACCGCCTCGGCCAGCTCGTCGCGGGTGATCTCCTGCTTGCCCCGACGGGCCGCCAGCAGCGCCGCCTCATTGATGACGTTGGCTAGGTCGGCCCCGGCAAAACCAGGGGTACGGCTAGCCAGGTCGCGCAGATCAGCGTCGGCGGAGAGCTTGACCCCCCGGGAGTGGATCTTAAGAATGGCCTCGCGGCCCTTCTTATCGGGGCGGTCCACGGTCACCATGCGGTCGAAGCGCCCTGGCCGCAGCAGGGCCGGATCGAGGATCTCGGGTCGATTGGTGGCCCCCATGAGGATGATACCCGCGTTAGTGTCGAAGCCGTCCAGCTCGGCCAGCAGTTGGTTGAGGGTCTGCTCCCGCTCGTCATGGCCGCCGATGGAACTGATGCCGCGGGCCTTGCCAAGGGCGTCCAACTCATCGATGAAGATGATGGCCGGGGCGTGTTTCTTGGCCTGCTCAAAGAGATCCCGCACCCGCGCCGCGCCCACCCCGACGAACATCTCGACAAAGTCAGAGCCGGTCAGAGAGAAGAAAGGCACCCCGGCCTCGCCGGCCACCGCCTTGGCCAGCAGCGTCTTGCCCGTGCCCGGCGAACCCACCAGCAGCACCCCCCTGGGGATGCGCCCCCCCAGGGCCTGGAAACGGCCTGGGGTCTTAAGGAACTCTACCACCTCCTGCAACTCCTCCTTGGCCTCGTCGATGCCTGCCACGTCTTGGAAGGTGATGCCAGTCCCCTTCTCCATGTAAACCTTGGCCTTGCTCTTACCGATGGACATCAGCCCGCCCGAGCCCCCGCCCAGGCGCCGGGCCATGAACATCCAGATGCCCACAAAGAACACCGCCGGCAGAATCCACGACAGCAGGGTAGTCAGCCAGGTGCTTTCCTGGGCCCCGTTGATCTCCACCCCGTTGGCCATCAGCACCTCGACCAGTTCGGCGTCCTCGACCCGGACGGTGACAAAACCGCTTTCGGGGGGGCGGAGTTTGCCGCTGATGGTCTCGCTGCCGATCACACACTCAGCCACCTTGCCCTCAGCCACCTTCTTGCGGAACTCACTGTACGGGATATTGTCCACCGGGCTGCCCAGGTAGTTGTGCATGAACAGAAAGAGCAGGACCGTGAGGATGGTGTACGCGATGGTGAGGTGGGTTCTCTTGTCTACTTTCATCGCCATGCCGGCAGGACTCCGGAACGCAGTAATTTTGTGTAAGTGATTAAGGGAAAATACTCTGCGCCCTAAATGCGGTCAAGGAATGGGGCTTAACGAAAAAGCCGCGCACCCCTCGGGCACACGGCTCTGGGCGGAGATTTGGCGGCTCAATTCCCGGCGTGTGGTTCCCCCGAGGCCAAGGCGGCCAGGAGTTCGCCCGCCATCTCCCAGGTCAGGGGCCGGTCCAGGACCAGCAGACCCTCGGCCAGAAACCCGTCGATCTCGCATTGGTGCAATTCGGGAACCTCGTTCATTACCAGGTGCTCTTCTGCGGCCCGGTGCCGCCGCATTTTGCCGCCACATAGAACCGCTCGCCGTCCTCGAAATGCCCCCCCATCCCCCAACCCCGCCCGGACTCCAGGCGCTGGCGGGTATTGAAGTAGACCAGCTTGAACCCCACCTCCTGCAACATCCTCTTCCAAGTGGAAGGGGGCAGAATTTGCAGGTACTTGGCCTCCTCCCATTCGTCGTCGATGAAGCGCTCGCCCAACTCCCGCTCCCGCACCGGCCACCCCAGGCGGCCCAGGCAAAGTCGCAGGAAGGCGAGGAACCGGTACGGGGCGAAGAAGTTGAGGGCAAAAAGGGAATGGGAGGAGAAGAGGAACCTCCCCCCCGGCACCAGCACCCTCCACACCTCGGCCAGGGCCCGCTTTTTGCCGGCGCACCCAGGCATGAGTTCCAACCCGTTGTACGCGCAGAGCACCACGTCGAAGCCCTCTGCCGGCAGTTCCAGGTCCATGGCATCCATCACCTGGAACTCCACCTGCACCCCCGCCAGTTCGGCCTGCGCCCGGGCGGCCTCGATCATTGTCCGGCTCAGGTCCACTCCCACCACCTCCAGGCCCAACTCGGCCAGGGCAATGGCGCAGCGGCCCGCCCCGCAACCCAGGTCCAGCACCCTGGCCTGGTCGGGGATGTGTTCGAGGGCCAGGATCTCCTCGGCGGGCCATAGCCCCACCGTGGTGTAGCGGGCCACCACCACGGGTTGCTCGTAGCTGCTGCGCACCAACTCCCGAAGCAGCCGGGCGCGGCGCTCCCCTTCCCCCCTCGCCCCATTGCCTGCCATGCCTCAGGCCAGCAGGCCGGGGGTCTCCAGGATCTCCTTGAGGCGCTGCAGAAAGCGGGCAGCCAGGGCCCCATCCACCACCCGGTGATCGACGGCCAGGTTCAGGGTCAGACAGGGCCGGGCCGCCAGGGCGTCGTTGTCCAGCACCACCACCCGCTTCTCCATGGCCCCCACCGCCAGGATCGCCACCTGCGGGGGGTTGATGATCGCGGTAAAATGTGAGACCCCGAACATCCCGAGGTTCGAGATGGTGAAGGTGCCTCCGCTCAGGTCGTCGAGGGAGAGCCTGCCTCCCCTGGCCGCATCGACGAGGCGGGCGCATTGCGCGGCGATCTCCTCGACGCCAAACTGGTCCACCCGGCGGATCACCGGCACCAGCAGGCCCTGGGGGGTGTCAGCGGCGACGCCGATGTTCACCTCCCCCATCAAATGCACCTCCTCGCCCCGCAACACGCTGTTGAGGCGGGGGAACTCGACCAGGGCCTTGGCCACAGCTTTGAGGATCAGGTCGTTGTAAGAGATCTTCCTGCCCTGGAGCCGGTACCCTTCGCGGAACTGTTGCAACCAGACCCCGGAAACCTCCATGAAGATGTGGATGTGGGGTATCTGCTGGTAGCTGGCGGTCAGGCGCTGGCCCGTCACCTGCTGGGCCCTGGTCAGCTTGAGCAGGGCCCCGGCCCCCGGTAGAGCCGCGGGGGAGGCCGGCGGGCGCGCCGGGCCTTTGGAAAGAAAAGTGCGCACGTCCGCGCTGAGCACCCGGCCGCCCGGCCCGGTGCCCAAGAGTGTTCCCAATTCCAGCCCGCTTTCCTGGGCCATCTTGCGCGCCTTGGGGGAGGTGCGGTGCCTGGGCCGGGCCCCCTCGCGCAGCGGCGCTGGCGCGTGGGCGGCAGGGGAAACGGCGGGGGCAATGGCACCTGGGGTTTGGGGACGAGCACCACCTCCGGCCAGTCCCCCGATCTCCTCGTCGGCGGTCCCGATGATGCCCACCAGGGTTGAAACCGGCACCTCCTCGCCGGCGGGCACCAGGATCTTGCGCAGCACCCCGCTGGCCTGGGCCTCCACCTCCATCGTGACCTTGTCGGTCACCACCTCCAGCAGGGGCTTGCCCTTGGCCACCACCTCGCCCTCGGCGACCAGCCAGGCGCCGATGGTTCCCTTCTCCATGGTCAGGCCCAGCTTGGGCATAATGACTTCTGTCGCCATAAAGCCTTTCTGAAAAGGGGCCTTGGTTACCGCTTCTTCTTGTGCTGGGGAGCGCCGGCTCCCTCCCCAACCGCCGGCGGGGCAGGTTCCTCCTGGGACGGGGCGCCGCCCTGCACGAATTTGTGGTAGGCCACGCTGCCCCAGATGATCACCAGCCCGATGATCGAGACGATCATGATCGTGCGGTCGGGTTCGACCATCTCTTCCATGCCGTTCTCCTCAGCTTTGGCCCCTCAAGGCCGGAGGTTTCGCGGCGCTCAGCGGCCGCTGAGCGCCTCTTCGAGCAGCCTGGCGATCTGCGGGATACCCAAGGATCGCAGATCAGCGGCGTGCAGGGTTCTCACCCAATTGCTGTGGGGATGCACCCAGCGCCGGGGCTCCTCGGAAAAGAGCCCCACTACCGGCACATGCATGGCGCCGGCCAGGTGCAAAAGCTCGGTGTTGCAGGCGACCAGGGCCCGGCAGTTGGCCAGCAGGGCGGCACTGTCGGCCAGGTCGTCCTGCTGGAAGGGCAACACCCGGTTGCCGTGGCTTTGGTGCAGAAAGTTGAGCTGCCGCCGCTCGGCCGGGGTGAAGAAGAGCACCGGCCGCGCCCCCCGCTCAATCACCCGGCCCACCAATTCGTCCAACTGCCGCTGGCTCAGGCCCCACCCCTCGCCGCCGGACAGATCGACCCCCACGGCGTTGCGTGCATTTTCCTCATCCAGGTACCGGCTCCGGGCCTGGGCCACCCGTTCCGCCTCCACCGCCCAACGGGTGGGGGACAGTTCTTTCAGGTCGATCAGGCGCAAGAGCCCGAGGTACTGTTCGCCCTCGTAGGTATCTCCCGCCCTGGGCACCACCTCCAGGTTGAAAGCCCGCAGGCCGGGGCGCCGGAAACCCAGGCGCAGACGGGACCCGCTGCCGGCGCATAGCCAGGCCAGGCGGTAGCTGCAATCGGCACCCAGACACAAGGCCAGGTCAAACTGCTCTTCCCGCAAGCGCTGCCGGGCGGCCTCCATTTCTGGGCTGCCCACCGACCGGTCCAGGGGCACGCCCAGCACCTGGTCGGCATAGGGCAGTTGGCCGGCGACCCCGGCCCTGGCCTCGCCTACCAGCAGGGAGATCCGCGCCTTAGGATAGCGCTGGCGCACCGCCCGGCAGGCCGGGGCGGCGATGACCAGACCGCCCACCCGGTCGTTGGGCGCCACCAGAATCCTGGCCGCCTCCTCCAGATCCCTGAACACATCGACGGCCACTTCTGGCAAGGCCTCCTCCTGTCGCCACCACCGCGAAGTCCGCTCCCAGAAGGTGCCATTTAACCAGGCCGCGTTCATTCCAGGCCCACCTACCAGAACCGGGCTTCGGTCTTGGCCACCTGCGCCAGCTTAGCGGCGTCCTGGGCGCCGAAGCGGTGGAGGCGGTCGCTGACCAGCAGCCCTTTCATCAGAATGCTGTAAAGGTCTCTGGAGGCCGAAGATTTTGGCGCTTCGAGCAGCACGGGACGGCGACGCTCGCAGGCTTTGAGGATCGCCTCGTCGCTGCGCACGTACCCCACGTAGTCCATCCTGACGGAGAGGTACTCCTGGACCAGGTCGAGGAAGCGTTGCACCTCCTCGACGTGGCGGCGCCGGCGCACGCGGTTGAGCAGGAGGCGGGGCCGGAAGGCGTTGAGGAGATTCTCGGCCTCCAGGCCCGCCTGGGGATCGGTTTCCCCGATCATCTCCAACAGGGCGCAGATGCGCCCGGTGCGGCGGCCGGACTGTTTGGCGAATTGGTTGATGACCGCTTTAATCTCCTCGCGCTTGGCAAATCGCCGCCGGAGCTTGCGGTACACGGTGTTCTTAATAAACCCGTACGCGTCCACCCGGGCCTGGGGCTCGGGGGTGCAGACCACGATGCCCTGATTGGAAAGGGCGAAAAAGTCGAGGGTGTTGTACGCCGAGCCAGCCCCCAGGTCCACCAGCACGTAATCTGCGTCGAGAGATTGTACATGCCGGATCAGCCGCTCCTTCGCCAGATAAGAGAGATTCGCCGCTCCCACCAGTTCGTTACCCCCGCAGATCAATTTCAGGTTCTCGGTCGGGGTGGGCAGCAGCACCTCCCGCAGGGACCGGATCTCGCTGGTAAGGAAACTGCCCAGGCTGCGGGGAGGGGAGATCTGGTTGAAGAAGAGATGGAGGTCCGCCCCGCCTAGGTCGCCGTCCACGAGAATGACCTTGTATCCCAGCAGGGCCAAGCCCACGCCCAAGTTGGCGGTCAGGGTTGACTTGCCCGTCCCTCCCTTGCCACCGGCGATGGGCCAGATGGTGGTGACCGGCACCTGGCCGTTGAGTAGAATCAGATCCGTGTCCGATTCTGGCTCCCGTTCCAGTACCACCTGTGCGCTCATGATTTGCCGTTACCGGGCATACTAAGCAATCGCTGCAGGCAGTCCCGCAGCCCCCGAACACTTGGGGAAAGGGATCACGTGCCGGCTGAAATTATTACCCCGTCAAGGGTTAGTATAGTTCGCCTATCGGCGGCCTGTCAAGTGGATTGTCGGCTGCATTCCTAGTTTGACCGGGGAAGGGGCAACCGCCCCGCCTCCCCTATTGTTAGATCGGGAGGTCTAGCCGAGGTTTTAGGAGATGCTGCGGCCCCAGCCCAGGGAGGAGCGCTTTTTGTCCCGAACTGTCACCAGGGATTTCACCGCTACCACCTTCGTGGTCCGCGGCCAGCACACCTTGTTGCTGTGGCACAACAAGGTGGGGGCCTGGCTGCCCCCCGGCGGCCATATCCACCCCGGCGAACTGCCCGAGGAGGCCGCCTGCCGAGAGGTGCTGGAGGAGACCGGGCTGGCGGTGGAGCTTCTGGGCCGGGAGAAAGAGTGGGGCAGGGTGAAAGTGTTGCGCCAGCCGGTGTGTATCCTGTTGGAGGACATCGGGCCGGGGCACCAGCACATCGACCTCATCTATTTTGGCCTGGCAAGGTCTGGCGAGCCGCGCCTCAACCCCCGGGAAAGTTCGGCGTTGCGCTGGTGTTCCAAAGCCGAACTTGAGGACCCCCGGATCGCCCCGGACATCCGCATCCTCGGCCGCCGAGCCATCGCCACCTTGGCCCCCCTCGCCCAGGGGTAGAGCATGGCCAGGACCGCCTTCTATTTCCACCCCGAGTATCTCGAACACCAGGTCGGGGCCAACCACCCCGAATGCCCCGAAAGGCTGGTGGCCATCATGGACACCCTGGATCGGGAGGGTCTGCTGGACCAGTTGGGGGTGCGACAGCCGGGGCCGGCCCCTGTCGAAAGCCTGACCCGCATCCATTCCCCCGCCCACATCGAACACCTCGCCAGGCTCAGCGGCCTGGGGCGCCTGGTGGCCATTGGGCCCGACACCGGTCTCAGCCCGTCTACCTTTGGGGCGGCCTGCCTGGCGGCCGGGGCCGGGGCCGAGGCCATCGACGCGGTGATGGCCGGCGAGGTCGACAATGCCTTCTGCGCCGTGCGGCCCCCCGGCCACCACGCCGAGCGGGATCAGGCGATGGGCTTCTGCTATCTCAACAACGCCGCCATAGGGGCCCGCCACGCCCAGGAACGCCACGGCCTGTCCCGGGTAGCCATTCTCGACTGGGACGTCCACCACGGCAACGGCACCCAGCACAGCTTTGAGGAAGACCCCTCGGTCTTCTTTTTCAGCATCCACCAGTTCAGCCCTTTCTTCTACCCTGGCACTGGAGCGGCCCACGAGCAGGGCCGAGGGCCGGGGCTGGGCTATACCCTCAATGCCCCCGTGCCGCCGGGGGCCACGGACGCCGATTTCCTGCGGGTCTTCCGCCAGGTGTTGCGCCCAGCCATCGACCGCTTCCGCCCCGAGTTCATCCTGCTCTCCGCCGGCTTCGACGCCCACCGGGACGACCCCCTCGGCGAGTTGGAACTGAGCGCCGAGGGTTTCGCCGAATTGACCGCCGAGGTGCGCCACATGGCCGAGGACCACTGCCAGGGGCGGCTGGTCTCCCTGCTCGAAGGGGGCTACGACTTCGCCGCCACAGCCGCCGCGGTAGCCGCCCATCTGCGAGTGTTGATGTACTAGGGTTTGGTGAAGATGTGGATATCGACCCGGTGTTCGAGAGCCTTCCACTGCACGGCCCGGGTCTCGACTTGGTGGCCGTAGCCCTGTTGCTCCAGGATGGCGACAAAATGGCGGGCCGCCGGCCGCTGGGGATCGGCCAGGAAGAAGCAACCGCCGGGGAGCAGCAGGTGGTGCAGCACCTTGCACAGGCATGGGTGGTTCTGCGCTTCGTACACTACATCCGAGGCCACCATGCAGGCCACCGGCGGGCCGGCGGGCTCCCGCCAGTCGAGGTAGGCGATGCCGTGGTTTTCCCCCGCCCCGTTGGTCCTGGCGTTGAAGCTGGCAAAGGCCAGGGCAGTCTCGATGTAATCGGTGGCCTCCACCCGCCAGCCCAGAAGGGCCAGGGCCACCCCCACCAACCCCACCCCGCAACCCAATTCCCGCACCCCTTCTGAGGGGGCGCCGGGCCGCTGCTCCCAAAACCACCGGGCCAGTCCCACGGAGGAGGGCCACAGTTCAGCCCAGTAAGGGAAGCGCTCGGGGCGCGGCCCCAGCCGCGCTTCCTGGGTGATCATCCGGTCCAGCAGGGCATAGGCGTCCACCACCTCGGTCATGCGCAGCGCCCGGCCCTCCCCCAGGACGACCTCAGTCTCCCGGGTGCTGAAGCGGGCGAGGGCGCGGCGCAGTTGGCGGTTGGTGAAGTGCTTCAGGGGCTTCAGGGGCATGGCCGCAGCGCCCCGATAGCTTTCACAGCCTGCCCTCGGCGTCCAGCCGCTCCTTAACCACGGCGATGGCCTCGTTGTTCCGCTCCACCGTATGGTTCCCCTTCCCGCGGTGCAGGCCGGGCGGAAAGAAGCGCTCCTGGTAGAGGGGGTACGCCTCGCTGCGCAGGTGGGCCAAGGGCTGATGCCCCATCCGCCGCTGCCGCTCGTGGCGCACCGCCGCGATGTCGATGGGGGCCACGACGATCTTCTCCCCTGGACCCGGATCGGCCTGGGCGAGGAGCCGGCCCTCGAAATCCACCGCCATGCTGCCCCCCGGCCAGGAGAAGGGACCGAAGTGATTCAGGCAAGCCCCCTGGTTGGCGGCCACCACGTAGGCGGCGTTTTCCAGGGCCCGGCAGCGGTTCACCACCGTCCACCAGTCCATGGGGGGGGTGGCCCCCCAGGGGTCCATGTACGCCGAGACCCGCAAGAGCACCTCGGCACCGTTGGCGGCCAGTTGCCTGAGGGCCTCGGGGAAGAGCCAGTCGTAGCAGATGGCCGCCCCCAGATTGCCGATGGGGGTGCGGGCCACTGGGAACAACTCCTCCTCGTACCCGTCCAGGTCGTGTGGGCTGGTATGCACCTCCCAGGGCAACCAGGGGTTCACCTTGCGATACTTATACCACATCCCCTCCGGCCCGATCAGGCAGGTGGTGTTGAAGACCCGCCCCGGCCAGCGGGGGTCCTCTTCGAGGAAGCTTGCAGTCTGGATGTAGACCCCCAGCTCCTTGGCCTTGGCCTGGTACCGCTCGGTGTGTTCGTTGGGGATGGGCAGGGTAAGCTTGGCGAGCAGGCCCTGTGCTGTGGGGTACACCGGGGCGGCGTGGCCAAATTCGGGGAACACCAGGAGCTTGAGGTCCATGAAGGGTCCGTACCCGGACACTGCCATGTCGATCATCTCCAGCATCCTCCCGGTATTGCGACCGATCCCGGCCCGGTCGAGGGGATTGGGCTGGTCCACCTGGCAGGCCGCCGCGGCGTAGCGCAGCATGGCTACAGCCGCCCTCCTGAGTCGGCCTTCTTGGTTTTCCACTGCTTCACCCGTCCCCGGCGCACCCGCACTAGTTCGGCCACCACGCTGACGGCGATCTCCTCAGGGGTGTCGGCCCCGATGTTCAGTCCCACCGGGGCGTACACCGCCTCCAGCCGGCCCAGATCGGCGCCCCGACCGGCGAGGCGCTCCCACATCAGCAGCTTCTTGCGCTCGCTGCCCAACATGCCCACGTACCGGGCCGGGGTGCGGATGGCCTGCTCGACCACCACCTCGTCGTGCTCGTGGCCGCGGGTTGCGGCGATCAGGTAGGACCGGCCGTCGACGGGCAGTTGGGAGAAGACCTGGTCGAAGGGGGCCACCACGCACCGGTGGGCCTCAGGGTGGCGCCGGGGGTTGGAGAACTGGGGCCGGTCATCGACCATCACCACCTCGAAGCCCACCTGGGCGGCCAGCCGGCAGACCTGTCCCCCCACGTGTCCTCCCCCAAAGATGTAGAGCAGCGGAGCCGGCAGGTAGGGCTCGATGAACAGTTCGGCCCCAGGCGCTCCCCCCAGGGCGGGTGCAACGGCCTGCAACTGGGATTCGCCTTGGTCCTCGCCCAGGAACGCCTCGGCCTGGGCCGCGGCCCACTGGTCCAGTTCAGGGGTGCCCAGGACACCCAAGGGGTCCTGGCCAGGCGCCACCAGCATGCGCGGCACCTGGGCCTGGCCCGGAACCAGCAGCCCCACCAGCGCGCATAACCGCCGCTCCTGCCTGGCCCGGTGCAGGGCGGCGAAGACCTCCTGCCTCGCCACGGGTTCGGTGAGGATGCGCAGGCTGCCGCCGCAGTTAAGTCCCCCCTCCCCGGCCTGCTCCTCGGTTAGGGTGAAGCGGCTTACCTCAGGCCGCTGCGCCCGGATCACCTGTCCGGCCAAGGCAAGGATCTCGGCCTCCAGGCACCCCCCCCCGATGGTGCCCATCACTGTCCCGTCCTCGCCGACCAGCATCTTGGCCCGGTCGCTCATCGGAACGGAACCGCTGCTCCAGACCAAGGAGGCCAGGGCCGCCCGGCGCCCAGTAGTCCCCAGCGCGGCCAGCGCCGCCATTACCTCATCCATGTTCCGTCCTCGGGTAGCGTTTCAGCGCCCGCTCGTAATCGGCTGGGGTGTCCAGGTCTTCCAGCGCCCCCGGCTCCGCGACCAGCACCTCCCGGGTATCGGCTGCATGGGCTCTGGTGAGGGTGTTGAGGCCCTGCTCCGGGGGGAGCGCCAGAATCTGTTGGGTATAAGTGTTGCGGATGTACAGGGGATGCCCGCGTTTCCCCCCGTAGGTAGGGATGAGGATACCCTGGGGCGAAAGCCGGGCTGCCCCCAGCAGGGGCTCCAGCACCCCCGCCAGCACGGGCTGGTCCCCCAGGCAGATCAAGTGCGCGGGGGCCGGGCCGGCGTTGCGGATGCCGCACTGCACCGATGTTACCATGCCGGCGCGGAAATCCGGGTTGCACACCCACTGCACCGGCCGGTCCCCCAGGACGGCGACCACCTCCTCCCCACGGAATCCCACCACCACCACCACCCTTTGCAGGTGACCCAGGAGTTGGTCCACCACCTGCTCGATCAGGGTGCTCGAACTCAGGGACAACAACTGCTTGAAGGCGCCCATCCGGGTGGCTTGGCCCGCGGCCAGGACAATGGCGGTTGGGGCAGTGGGGTCGCGGTTTTCCATGATTAGGAGATTCTAACCGGGCACCGCCGGGGTGTCAACCGCCAGCCCCGGCCACCGCCCCGCTGGACCAGGCCCACTGGAGATTGTAACCCCCCAGGTCGCCGTGGACGTCGAGGATCTCCCCTGCCAGGTGAAGACCGGGGACCCGCCGCGATTCCAGGCTGGCGGGGTCCACCTCGCTGGCGCCCACCCCGCCGATGGTCACCTCGGCGTGGTCGAAATCCCGCGCCTGACTCACCTGCACCGGCCAACAGGTTAGGAGCTTTGCCAGCTCCCAGCGTTGGGCCTTGGAGACCTGGGCCACGACCTGGCCGCCGGGCATCCCCAGCCGCGCCAACAGAGGCCCCACCAAGCGGGCGTGGAGTAGGCCGGTGAAACTGAAGGCCAGGCTGCGGCGGGGATGGCGGTCCCAGCGCTCCTTAAGGAACTGGCCCATCGCCTCGGGGGCCGAGCCGGGGAAGAGGTTGATCTCCAGCACCTGCGGCCCATGCGCCAGCATGGGCACCACCCTGGCGCTGAGGTTGAGGATGGTGAATCCAGAAAGCCCGTACGGGGTGAAGAGCAGATCGTCGGTGTCTGCCGCCCACCGGCCCCGGCCCAGGGGAGCCCGCACCTGGGCCCAGACCTTCACCCCTTGGGCCGGGCGGAGGTACTCGTCGGGGCTGACCAGGGGCACCAGGCCCGGTTGCAGCGGGGTAAGCTCGTGGCCGAAACACCGCGCCAGTTCCTGGCCGCTGCCATCGGCCCCCATCTTGGCGGCGCTGACCCCGCCGCTGGCCAGCACCAGTTTGCGGCCTTCCCAGCGCCGGCCGTCCTCGGCCCGAACCACAAACCCCGCCCCCTCGCAGGCGGCCCTCCTGATCTTGGCTCCCAGGCAGACCTCCACCCCCAGTTCCCTCAAGTGTTCTTCGAGCAGGTCCACCACGGCCTGGGCCTGGTCCGAAACCGGGAAGAGCCGGCCGCGCTTCTCCTCCTTGAGTTCCAATCCCAGCCCGGCGAAGAAGTCCAGGGTGCGCTGCAGTGGGTATGCGCCCAGGACCTGGCGGACCAGGCGCGGCTGGGGGGTGTGGTAGTGGGCCAGGTTGCCGGCGTCGCGGTTGCTCAAATTGCAGCGGCCATTGCCGGCGATGAGCACCTTGCGGCCCAACTGGGCGTTGCCCTCCAGCAGCGCCGTCCGGCGCCCCCTCGCGGAACTGTGGATGGCGGCCATGATGCCCGCCGCCCCGCCCCCCACCACTAGGGTGTCCCAGGCGCCCGCCGCGGCCAAAGTCGTGTGGCTTCCCCCTCAGCCCAGGCTGGCCAGCACCTGGGCCACATGTCCCTCGACCTTGACCTTCCGCCACTCCCCGGCCAGCCGGCCCTGCTCGTCGATCAGGAAGGTCGAGCGCTCCAACCCCATGTACTCCTTGCCGTACATGCTCTTCTCCTGCCAAACTCCGTAGGCTTCGATGGCCTGCCGCTGGGGATCGGCCAGCAGGATGAAGTTCAGCCCGTATTTCTCTCGGAAGCGCTGGTGGCTCTTGGCGCTATCCGGGCTGATGCCCAACACGACCGCGCCGGCCCGCCCAAAATCCGGCTGGCTATCGCGGAAATCGCAGGATTCCCTGGTGCAGCCTGGGGTATCATCCTTGGGATAGAAATAGATCACCACCTTCCTGCCGCGGAAATCGCGCAAGCTCACGGTATTCCCCTCCGCGTCGCTGAGGGAAAACTCGGGAGCCTTTTCGCCGATCTGAACCATCATTCCCTCCTTGTCGGTTTAACATATCGCCCAAGCCGCGCCCCTCGCTCAAGCGGCAAAGTGGTCCCAGCCCCTGGGGTCCAGCAAGCGGACCGATCCGTCCGCCGCCACCAACTCCAAGCGGCCCGCCTCCCCGTCCAGCACGCCGATCTGGCGCAGGGGCACCTTCACCCACGTTGTGGCGCAGTCCAGCACTGCCGCCGCCTTTTCCTGGGGACAGGTGAGGAGCAGTTCGTAGTCGTCGCTGGGGCCCAGGACCCAGTCGAGGGGGTCCTGGCCCAGGGCCGCGCCCGCGGCCCGCAGCGCCGGGCTTTGGGGCAGCCGCTCGGCCCACAGCCGCGCCCCTACCCCGCTGGCCCGGCACAGATGGGCCAAATCCCCCGGCAACCCGTCACTCAGGTCGATGGCCGCGCTGAGCAGCCCGCCCGCGGCCAAGGCCCTCGCCTCGGCCACCCGCGCCCGCGGTGCCAGGTGGGCATCCACCAGCGGCCCCGCCGCCGCCCCGTCGCGCCGCAGCAGGGCCAACCCCGCGGCGGCCTGACCGGGGTACCCGGTGACCATAATCGCGTCACCCTGGTGCGCCCCATCCCGGCGCAGAGCCCGGCCCAGAGCCACCTCCCCGATCAGGGTGAGGGAGATGAACTGGGCCCCCTCCAACCTGGTCATATTACCCCCCGCCAGGCAGGCCCCCCAGGGGCGAAGGGACTCGGCAAAGCCCCGGTACCAGTCCACCACCTCGGCTGCGGCCGTGTCCCCGCGCAGGCCCAAGGCCGCAAAGGCGTACCGGGGCTGGGCGCCCATGGCCGCCAGGTCGCTAAGGTTGACCTCCGTGGCCCGCCGGCCCAGGGCAGCGCCCCGCAGGAACTGGGGGAGGAAATGGCGGCCTTCGAGCAACACGTCGCAGGTGACGGCCCACTCCACCCCCGCAGAGGGCCGGAGCAGGGCCGCATCGTCGCCGATGCCCAGCACCAGCCCCGGGGGCCGCCCCTCCTCCTCTAGCACCTGGTGCAAACGCTCGATGAGGCCAAATTCCCCCACCTCCGCCACTGTCTCCATAGGGAAACCTCGTTTTCGGGGGCCAAAATATACGCTACTGGCCGACCTCCTCCAAGCCGGCGAGGTTGCGTATCCTGCGCCCGGATGCGTTTTTTAGCAGTCCATTTCGCGAAAGGACGCCGCCGATGAAACTCGGCCTGGTAGGTTATCCCCAGGTGGGAAAACGCTCCCTCTTCCGCCTACTCACCGGACAGGAACTCAACAAGGCCGGCGTGGGCCTGGCCAGGGTCCGCGATCCCCGCTTCGACTGGCTGGTGGAACTCTACCAGCCGGCCAAGAACACCCCGGCCCAGCTCGAATTCGCCCTGATCCCCGACCTGGAGGAACAGGGCAACGCCGAAGCCTTGAAGGGGCTGGAGAAGGTGGACGTGGTTTGCCATCTGATCCGGGCCTTTGCCGATGAGGCGGTTTTTCACCTGGCCGGCTCGGTGGACCCCAGGCGCGATTTGGGCCGACTGGAGGAGGAATTGCACCTGGCGGACCTGCTCTTCATCGAGAAGCGAAGCGAGCGGCTGCAGAAGGAGCGCAAGCTCAAGGGAGAGGGACCCAAGGCCAAGCAGGAGGAGGAGTTGCTGGGCCGCTTCCAGGCCCACCTCGAAGGCGGCCACCCCCTGCGCACCCTTTCGCTGCACGAGGAGGAGGCCCGGCTCATCGCCAGCTATCCCTTCCTCACCCTCAAACCCCTGCTGTTGGTGCTCAATCTGGGAGAGGACCAAATGGGGGATACGGGCCTGATCGGGGAGTTGCGGGAGGGATTCGCCGGCTTGGGCTGTGAGTGGGTGGCGGTGTCGGCCCAGATTGAGGAGGAACTGGCCCAGCTCGATCCCGAGGAGCGCCACGCCTTCCTGGCCGAACTGAGCCAGGAGGAACCGGCCCTGGACCGGCTGACCAGGGTGTGTTATCAGGCCCTGGGCCTCATCTCCTTCTTCACCGTAGGCGCCGACGAGGTGCGGGCCTGGACCATCCGCCGAGGCGCCCTGGCTCCCCAGGCCGGCCGGGTCATCCACTCAGACATCGAGCGGGGCTTCATCCGCGCCGAGGTGATGAAGTACGCCGACCTGCACACGCTGGGGAGCGAACACAAGGTGAAGGAGGCGGGCCGCTGGCAGCAAAAGGGCCGTGATTATCTGGTGGAGGACGGGGACATCTTCCACTTCCTCTTCAAGGTCTGAGCGCCTTCCCGCCCCAGCGGTGGGCGCGTCCCTTCCAAGAAAACCGCCCAAGTACCCCGAGCAGCCCGACCAACACCAGGTAGAACGGTTGCCCCAACGCCCAGGCCGGGAAGAAGCGGCGGAGATCCTGCCGGCCAAAGAAGGCGGTCGCCCGCCAGCACAGCAGGGACTCGGCCAGGGCCTTGCCCAGCCAAGCCGCCCCCACCACCCCAGCCCCGGCCCACCCCATTAGGACCAGCATCGGCCCCAGGGCCAGCAGCAGATTGGCCCCAAAAACCCCGGCGATGTAGGCGAAAAACCCCCGGTTGAGGAGAAACTGGTACGGGGCATTGGAGGCCCAGCGGACCCGCTGCCCCAGGAGGGCCGTCCAACATGGGGCTGGGGGATGAACCACGTGCGCGGCTGGGTCGGTGGCGAAGCGGATCTGGCCCGTCCCCAGCTTGCGCACCATTTGCAAAAGCAAGACATCGTCCCCCGAGGCGCGGTCAGCCACCAGAGCGTAGCCGCCCACCCGGGCAAAGACCTCGGCCCGGTACGACAGGTTCTGCCCCGAGGCGGCCAGGGCCCCCCCCTGCGAGGCGCTGCCCAGGGCCGCCCCCATCAGGTGGAGGAAGTCCAGGGCCTCTAAGCCCTCGCGCCAACCCCTGATCTCCCCGGCCCTGCCAATCTGGGAAAACCCAACCACCATCTCCACCCCAGGGCCGAAGCCGGCGGCCATGCCCCCCACCCAGCCGGGGGGCACGCGGCAGTCAGCATCGGTGGTGAGGATGAGTTCCCCCCGGGCCGCGGCGATGCCCTGGGTCAGGGCTTCCTTCTTGCCGGCGCCCGTGGATTGGATGAGGGTCAGATTGGGGAGGCAGGCGGCCAGCACTTGGGCAGGGGTGTGGTCCACGGAGCCGTCGTCCACGATGACCACCTCCCACCGGGCGGCGGGGTAGGTCTGGCGGGACAGGTCCTCCAGCAGGCCGCCGATGCGGCCCTCCTCATTGCGGGCCGCCACCACTACAGACACCTGGGGCTGCCCCTGTCCAGCCGGGACCTGGAGCCGGATACCGCGGGTAAACCACCACAACCCGGCCACGTACGCCACGCCAAAGGCGGACAGCAAGAATTCGAAGCCCACCTGCCAGGCCCCGGGCGCCCCCCCCATCTCCCCGGCCCCACCCCGCTCAGCCGCGCAGTTCGTTGACCAGCGAGAACATGCCCCGGTACCCTTCGGAGCAGTTCCGGCACATCTCGATGCCCAGCCGGTCGTCCAGCAGGCGCCGGCGGAAATCCATGTACGCGCGGCTCCGCCAGATGCGCTCAAACCTTTCGCCGGAGAAGGCCCGGCCCAACTCGAACTCCACATCCTTGTCGAAGCAGCAGGGGGCCACCGCGCCGTTCCAGTTTACCATCGAGCTGTACCACAGCACCTTGCAGCCCCTGGCCGGCTGGCCCTTGACCATTAGTTCGCCCGGCCGGGCCTCGTATCGCCTGTATTCCTCGGCCTCGGGCAGGAAGCGCTCGGCCTCCTCCTGGGTGTAAACCTGGGCGGTCTTGACCAGGAACTTGTCGGCCCCCATTTCCCTGGCCAGTTGGGCGGCCTGTTCCAGGTCTTCCTGGTTGTGCCTGAAGACGATGAACTGGAGGTTGATCAGCGGTGTGGACCGGCCCAGTTCCCTTTTGGCCTCCGCCAGCAGCCGCACCCCGGCGAAGACCCGCTCAATCTTGCCGCCCACCCGGTAGCGGGCGTAGGTCTCCTGGTCCACGCCGTCGAGGGAGACGATGATCTCGTCCAGACCCGCCTCCACCAGGGCCCGTGCCTGCTCGGGGCTGCGGATGTAGTGGCCGTTGGTGCTGGTCAGGGTGGGAATACGCCGCTGGCGGGCGTAGCGCACCATCTCGACGAAGCAGGGGTTGATGAAAGGTTCCCCCTGGTTCCACAGCATCAGCAGGAAGAGCCGGTCGCCCACCTGGTCAATTAGTTGGCGGTACGCCTCCAAGTCCATCATGCCGCGCGGTCGGGTCATCTGCCCGTTGCCCGAGGGGCAGAGCGGGCACTTGAGGTTGCAGAAGTTGGTGGGCTCGACCATCAGCATGAAGGGCTGGCCCCACACCACGGGCCGGCGCAGCATCCAGGACAGCCCCATGGAACTTAGCACCTTGGCGGCATTCCACAGCCGGGTCCAGGTGAAGGCGTACCCGTACCGCTTCACATACCGGGGAAGGGCTCGCGGATCGATGAGAAAGGCCATCACTTAATCCTGGGGAATCACTATTTCCAGCGGAACCAGCCCAGCCGGCCGGCCAGGGTGAAGCAAAGGACGTAAGGAATATACGCTAGTTCGAGGATTGGCAAGAGCCACAGCAAGCGCCTTTCGGCGGGGCGCCGGGCATAACGGGCCAGCAGGGCCAGATCAGCCAGCCCTTTTGCCAGCCACACCAATAGGAACAGGGCGCTGGCCCCCCCCAGCAGCAGGTGCAACACCCCCAGGCTCAGCAACAGGTGAAAAAGGTACACCCCCGCTCCCAGAAGCAGGGCCGGCCCCCGATAATGCCCGGCCTTGGCGGCGTGGCGCAGCTTCTGGTGCAGCACCCCACGCCAACACGCCGGGGGCGGGCCGCAGTCCACCGGAACCGGATTGGGCACTACAGCCCACCCCGTGCCCCCTACTAGGCGCATGAAATACACGTCGTCCCCGCCCACCAGGTGGCCGATGCGGCTGAACCCTCCCACCTCCTCGTACACCTGCCGGCGGTAGGCCAGGTTGCGCCCGGTACAGGATAGGGCCCGGCCCCAACCGGCGCTGCCGGCCCCCAGCGCACCGATGGCCAGGTTGTCCACGGCCAGCAGCCGCTGACCCAGTCCCCGGGTCGGTCGGGGAAAGGCGTGGCCGATGGCCAGGCCCACCCCCCGACCAAAGAGGCGGGCCGTGTTCCAGATCCAGTCCGCCGGGGGCTGGCAATCGGCGTCGGTGAAGAGCAGCAACTCCCCCCGGCTGTGGGCAATGCCGGCGGCCAGGGCGCTTTTCTTGGGGCAGCGATACTGGGGCTGGCTGGGGGCGGCCACCAACTGGAGGCCAGGCCAACCCGACGCAGCAACTAGCTGGGAGGTGCCGTCGGTGGAGCGGTCGTCCACCAACACCACCTCCCATTCGCCGGGGTAGTCCTGGGAACGCAGAGCCCGCAGGCAGTCCCCGATGCTGGCCTCCTCGTTGCGGGCGGCCACCACTACGCTGACGCTGGGCAGATCGAGGAGGGGCGCGGGGCCGGACCGGCGCAGACCCAGGTTGAGCCACACCAGCGCCCCCAGGTAAACGCCCCCGGTCAGAAGCAGCAACCCCTCAATAGCCCCCATCCGCCCTCAGCGCCAGCCGTAGCGCAGGTCGAAGGAGAGATGCCTCTGCCCCCCCTGCCCGTAACCCGTGCGGTTGCGCAGCGCCACCCCACTCCCCCAACGGGGCGGCAGGGGCACCCCCTCACCCCGCTCGTACCCGTACCCCGCGCTTACCTCGAGCCGGCCCTGCCCCCGCCAGCGCAACTCCCCCTCCAACAAGGTGCGCCGGCTCACCTGGCCGGCCAGGAAGGTCTTACTTTGGTTCGCGTCCCCGGGCCGCCAGCCCAGGTGCAGGTCTCCCCCCACGTTGAGGATGGTGCCGTCCTCCTGCAATAGATTATCCCCGTGCCGGGTGCGGCTCAGACCCAGGCTGGCCTCCAGGCCAGCGGGGAAGCGCCGGCTGGCCTGGAACTGCCAGCGGTCGCTGTTGGGGCCCAGGCTGTGGCCCAGGGGCGCGTCGAAATGGCGATAGGTGTTGATCGGGAACTTGTGGGTGTAGATCCAGGGCTCGATGCGCGTGTACTCGGCCCGCAACTCAGTGTCGGCCAGTCCCAGTGGGTTTACATACAGGCCGCCGGCCTGGAAGGAAAACTTGTTGGCAAAGTCACTGCTGAACATCCGCGCCTTCTTGAGGTCGTCTACCACGTAGGCGAAATAGGCACGCACCCCGCCACCGGGATGGAAGTCCGCATCGAGGCCCATCAGCACATTGTCTTTGTCTCCCAGGTAACTTTGCGCCGCCCAGTAGAACATCAGCGGGTTGAGATAGGCCGCTTCGAGACCCCGGTCGCCGTAGATCACCATCTCCTGAAAACCCAGGTCGAGCCAGGGGGCCACCGCCACCTCCAGGCGATGGGCAGCCAGGTGTTTCTCCCTTTCGAGGGTGCGGGCGGTGTGGTTGACGATGTACGAAGCGTCCAGGTTCCCGTCCCCTCCGCACAGCGGGGAATCGGGCCGGTCCGGGCAGGGACGGAGAAACCCGGTCACGCTGACCAGTTTGAAGGCGCTGTACTTGGCTCGCAGCCGGATCAGGTCGAAGGAGGGAGCATTGTTGCTCAATCCGAGGTTGTCCACCGGAGCCGGCCCCCAGCTCAGTTCGTCCTTGCCCGCCTCCAGGTCCAGCCAGCCCCAGGAGAAGGTGACGTACGCGCGGCCCTCGTGGTAGTCGGTCACCCTGCCCTTGAGCTGGGGCAGTTCCAGCCGGCGCTCGTACACGTCGTCCCGCAGGTAGTAGCGGCGGCTGCCCTGCTCGCGGGTCTGGGAGAAGGAGAGGCGGAAGCCCACCCGCTCGATGAAATCCCCCTGCACCACCCCGCCCACCTGGTTGCGGAACACCAGCTCGCGCTCCCGGCGGCCCCTGCCGCTAAACAGGTCGCTCTGCTGCCGGAACAACCCGTCCACCCAGAACTGCCCCTGGGGACCCTGATAGTTGTACCCTCCAGGTCGCCCCTCCCCGCCCATCTCGGCCAGGAGGTGGTCCATTTGCCTTCTGTCCACGGCCGAAAGCGCCAGCCCCTGTTTGGCCGCCTCCTCGACGGCGGCCCCCATCCTGGCCATCTCGCCCCGGCTAAGGGGCTTGATCCCATCCCCGATGCCGTGTAGCACACCCCGCGCCTCGAAACGCTCGACAAAACCGTAGCCCCAGTGGTTTAAGGGCACGTTCACCGAAGGGTCTGCCCAGGCCTCCCCGTAACAGCTCAGCAGCAGGGCCAGTGCGCTTGACAGCTTTTTCATCTTCACCTAGTTTTTTCCCCCGAAGGAGAATATGTCAATGAGCAAGATAGCACAGATCGTGGCCCGCGAGCTGCTCGACTCCAGGGGCAACCCCACCGTCGAGGTGGACGTGCGACTGGCAAGCGGCCACCTGGGCCGGGCCGCAGTCCCCTCCGGCGCTTCCACGGGTGATCACGAAGCCGTCGAACTGCGCGACCAGGACCAGGCCCGGTACCTGGGCAAGGGCGTGCTGAAGGCAGTGCACAACATCACCACCCAGATCGCCCCGGCCCTGACCGGGGTGGAGGCTTCCGACCAGGCCCTAGTGGACCAGAAGATGATCGCCCTGGACGGAACCCCCGACAAGAGCCGCCTGGGGGCCAACGCCATCCTTGGGGTGTCGCTGGCCTGCGCCAAGGCCGCCGCCGCCGCCGCCGGGCTGCCCCTGTACCGCTACCTGGGCGGGCCAAAGGCCCGGGTGTTGCCCGTGCCAATGATGAACATCCTTAACGGCGGTTCCCACTCCGACAACAACGTGGACTTCCAGGAATTCATGGTCATGCCGGTGGGCGCCACCTCCTTCCGCGAGGGGCTGCGCGCCGGAGCCGAGATCTTTCACCAGCTGAAGGCCGTGCTCAAGGGCAAGAAGCTGAACACCTCGGTGGGCGACGAGGGCGGCTTTGCCCCCAACCTCAGTTCCAACGATGAGGCCCTCGAGGTGATCGTCGAGGCCGTCGCCAAGGCGGGGTACCGTCCCGGTGAGGACGTGCTCCTGGCCCTCGACGTGGCCGCCAGCGAGTTGTACGCCGGAGGGCGCTATACCTTCCGCTGGTCCGATAACCAGGCCCGCACCCCGGCCCAGATGATCGAGTACTATAAGGAGTTGTGTTCCCGCTACCCCATCCTCTCCATAGAGGACGGCCTGGCCGAGGACGACTGGGAGCACTGGGCCGAGCTCACCGCGGCGCTGGGCGAAAGGCTGCAACTGGTTGGCGACGACCTCTTTGTCACTAACACCGAGCGCCTCCGGCGGGGCATCGCCGCCGGGGTGGGCAACTCGATCCTAGTGAAGGTGAACCAGATCGGCAGCCTCACCGAGACCCTGGCGGCCGTCGAGATGGCCGAACGCGCCGGTTACACCGCGGTGATTTCCCATCGCTCCGGCGAAACCGAGGACACCACCATCGCCGACCTGGCCGTGGCCCTCAACGCCGGCCAGATCAAGACCGGCTCTGCCTCGCGCACCGACCGCATCGCCAAGTACAACCAGCTCCTGCGCATCGAGGAGGACCTGGGCACCCAGGCCCAGTACCCGGGCCGGGCAGCCTTCCACAACCTGCGGCAGTAGCCCCCTTCAGACCAGAGGAGCCGCAGCCTGGGGCCGCAACCTGCGGCTCCACCAACTGAACAGCCGCAGGCACAGTTGGCCGGCGGCCACCGCCCCCAGCAGGGCGATGCCGGCCTCCGAGGGCAGGGTGCGCAGCAGGCCGGCGGCCAGGGCCAGGCCCACGTCGTCGAGGTCTAAGATGCCGGCGGGGACCTGGCGGAGGCCCCGGTGGGGCCGGTCGGCGGGCACGTAACGCACCTCCAGCCGGCTGCTGAGCCGGGAAGCCAGTCGCAGGGCCAGAACCAGCAGGGCCGCCCAGGTGAAAACCTTGAGATTCGCCCCCCCTCCCAACACCCCCTCCCCGAGAAACCACCCGCAGCTGAAGAGCAGCCCGCTCTGGGCGAAGCTGTAGCTCCTGGTCACGGTTTCGAGGACGTCCAAGCGGCGCAGGGTGGCGTTGATCCACCAGGCCCCGGCCAGCAACCCCACCCACAGCGGTTCCAGGCCCAGGGCCGTGGCGATCCCCCCGCCCAGCAAAACCGCCCCGGCCAGCAGATAGCAGCGGACCCCCAGGGTGTGGGTGTCTCGGGTCGCCAGGTCGGCCAGTGCCCCGGTGGCGCAGCCCAGGAGCGAGGCGTAGAGGAGTTTGCCCAACTGGCCGTCCACCAGCAGGGCGCGGGGCAACAGGGACGAATAGAGGAGGGGAAAGGGCTGGCCGTGCAACTGGCTGATCCCCAGCGCCGCCAGCAGCGCCCCACACAGGGCGGCCAGGGGGGGGCGGTTGGCCTGTTGCTCGGCACCGGCGGCGGAGATGCCCACCATGCAGATGCCGCACACCACTTCGAGGGCCGCACCGTTCAGATAGATGGACCCTGCCGCAGGCAACTGGTTCACCAGGAAGGCGGCCAGGAGCACCGCGGCCATCGCCATGCCCGCCTGTCCCCCCTCGATCACCAAACCCAGCAGGCGGTGTTGGTACTCCCGGCGCAGGTCGAAGCTACAGCCGGCCGCCACTCCCACCCAGGCGCAGCAACAGACCAGCACCACCGCCAGGAGCGCGGCGAAGGCAGGGGCAAGTTGGGGGAGAAAGGTGTAGCCGGAGACCATGCCGGCCAGGCCATAGTGCAGGCGCGGCGCCATCAGCGGGGCTAAGAAAGCGGCCTGAGGTTGCCGGGCCCATTTCGCCAGCGCCCGCAGGCCGGCGATGAGCGCGAGGCCCAGACCGAAACGCCCCAGATCGAGGAGGTCGGGGGCTGTCATCCGCAGCGTCGGGGGCTAAAAGGGCAGGTCGTCGTCGGCCATCGGGCCGGGCGCAGGCCGGGGATCGGCGCCGCCCTGGCCTGCACCGGCCGCTGGGGCCGGGTCGCTGTAGCCGCCCTCGCCGCGCCCGTCGAGCATCTGCATGTCGTCGACGACGATCTCGGTCATGTACTTTTTCTGCCCGCTCTGGTCGTCCCAGGACCGGGTCTGGAGGCGGCCCTCGACGTAGATCTTGCTCCCCTTCTTTAGGTACTGCCCGGCGATCTCCGCCAGTTTGCGCCACAGCACCAGCCGGTGCCATTCGGTGCGCTCCTGGCGCTGGCCAGAACCTTTGTCGGTCCAACTCTCGGAGGTGGCCAGGCTGAAATTGACCACCGGCACGCCGCTGGCCGTGTACTTGACCTCGGGGTCGGAGCCGATGTTGCCGATGAGGATGACTTTGTTCACGCCGCGGGACATGACAGGGCTCCAGTTGGGGAATGGTGCTTGGGGGAAACCCGCATGGCGGATTACAGCGGGACATATATTTTAACACGACCCCGAAACCCCGTCAAGCGCCGCCCCCCGGCCTTTGACACCGGCCAGCCAGGCCGTAAATTACCCCCATGCCCAACTTCAAACTGCTCTTTGTGGATGACGAGGCCGACTTCGTCAGCACCATCGAGGAGTTCTTCACCGGCCAGGGCTACACCGTGTTCACCGCCGCCAACGGACAACAGGGCCTCCTGCGGCTTAAGGAGCACCTGCCCGACGCCGTCTTCCTGGACATCTCCATGCCGCACATGGACGGCCGCGAGACCCTGCGCGTGATCCGCCATCTCGATCCCCGCATCAAGGTTATCATTGTCTCCGGCTACGCCTCAGAGGCCCTGGCCTGCGAACTGCTCGACGGGGGGGCGTACGATTTTTTTCAGAAACCCATCGACCTCATGCAACTCCAGCAGACCATCGAGCGCCTTGCGCTGCTCAAGGAACTGGCCGATCCCTGAGCAGGACGAAAGCGTATTTTGCACCAGGAGCACCGGTAGCGCCGAAAATTCTTGACTTTCTCACGGACCATACTTATTCTAAACACGTTGTTGCTAACACCGAAACGCCCAAGGGTCCCCCCCCTTGGGCCCGGTTGTTTTGACCATGTCTGCCGGCTGGTTGCGCCGGTGTTTGACGGCCGCCTACTCCCCCAATTATCTCCTCGGCGCCACCGCACTGCCCACGATAAATATCGCGCTTCCAACCATCACAATCCTGTGATTGCCGGGCAGGAGCCCTATGGTTCCACGGCGGTCCTTTGCCTACTACTGGTAACGGCCTTATGAGCGGATCTCCTATCGTCGTTTTGGACATCGGCACCGCCAAGGTGCTCTGCGTGGTCGGCGAGCAGCAGCCCGACGACAAACTCAAGATTCTCGGGATGGGCAGCAGCCCCTGCCGCGGCTTGCGCCGCAGCTCGATCATCGACATGCCCAAGGTGGTGGACTCCATCGCCGCGGCCGTCACCGAGGCGGGCCGTTCAACTGGCCTCAAGATCACCGGCGCCTACATGGGCATGGCCGGCGAAAGTGTCTCCGTCCACACCAGCCACAGCACGGTGGCCATCTCCGGCACCTCCACCCCTATCGACGACAACGACATGCAGCGGGGCCTGGTCGCCACCGAACAGGCGATGCCCGCCGGCAACGCCATCGTGCTCCACCGCTTCATCCAGAGCTACGCCGTGGACGGCGAATATGTCCAGAACCCCCTCTGGCTGCACGGCAACAAATTAGAGATTGAGACCCTAAGCATCCTGGCCGCCCGCCAGTCCTGCACCACCCTGCAGCGGGCCGCGGAGGAGGCAGGCGTGGAGATCGCCGGGTTCATCCACGAAACCGTCGCCGCTGCCTCGGCCCTCATCTCCCCCGACGAGCGGGAGATGGGTGTCGCCCTGCTGGACATCGGTGCAGGCACCTCGGACCTGGCCATTTTTCATGGGCAACTCCGCCACCTGGCCGAGATCCCTTTTGGCGGCGACGATCTGACCAAGGACCTGTCGGTGGTGCTCAGCACGTCCCCCCGCGAGGCCGAACAACTCAAGCAGTTGCACGGCTATGTGTGCGGCCGCCCTGAGGGGGCGGACCAGAACATCGCCTTCAAGACGACTGCCGGCAGGCCCCACTCCATCAGCCACCACCAGCTCAAGGAGATCATTGAGGCCCGGCAGCAGGAGATCTTTGAGTTCGTGCGGCAGGAATTGGAGCGCAACCGCTATGGCAAGAAACTGGCCGCCGGCCTCATCCTCACCGGCGGGGGGGCCATGCTCGAAAATATCGCCCAACTCGGCGAGGAGGTGCTCGGGGTGCCGGTGCGGCTGGGTTCGGTCCAGGAGATGCTGGCGGCCCCCGGCATGGAGGACCCCCAGTACGCCGCCGCCATCGGCCTGATCCGCTTTGCCCTCGACGAGGAGGCCCACGAGGCCGCCATGGCCCCGGCGCCGCAGTCGGGGAAGAAATTCCTCGACAAATTGGCGCGGATTTTCAGCTTCATGTGAGCCTGTAGGGTGGTTTGACAGGCCCGGAGCCGGCCGGCTATATTCATGCGGTAGGCCCAAGCCACCCTAGCTCAGTTGGTAGAGCAGCTCACTCGTAATGAGCAGGTCTCCGGTTCGATTCCGGAGGGTGGCTCCGTTAAAAACAGGGGATTAGGGAATCGAGATGTTTCTCTAATCCTGGAGTTTCCCCGATTTAGTGGACAGTTTTGGTCTTTCGGATCAAGCCGAGAGATGATACCTCTTTTCACAGTTGATCGGCGACAGATAATCAAGGGCGGAGTGGCGCCGATGGGGACTATACCAGCCTTCGATGTAAGGGAAAAGCTGCTGTCGCGCCTGGGTCTGGGTCTGGAAGGATCTCCGGTCGAGCAGGTCACATTCGAGGGTGGCGAAGAAGCGCTCGCACAGGGCGTTGTCGAAGCAGTCGCCCACTGTGCCCCTGGAGGGCCGGACGCCCGCTTGCTGACAGCGGGTGCCGAAGGCCAGGA
>Ga0194121_10000267_pt1 | contig 93179 bp, 62 predicted proteins | sample TA2MahCa50mmetaG_FD_148609 | JGI IMG/M metagenome (GOLD analysis project Ga0194121, IMG submission 148609) | Freshwater microbial communities from Lake Tanganyika, Tanzania - TA2015020 Mahale Deep Cast 50m | ecosystem: Environmental > Aquatic > Freshwater > Lake | place: Tanzania: Lake... | reverse complement strand
ACGAGCAACCACCCCAGCACCTATTCACGACTCACGCCGGGGTTGGGGGCCGTAGGCAGCGCCAGCTCGCCCTTCTCGTGGAGCTCCACCGCGGCTTTCACGACCGCGGGATCGAACGCCTGCCCCTTGAGGTCCCTGACCATCTGCAGCGCTTCCTCAAGCGGCAGGCCCTTGCGGTACGCCCGATCCGGCGTCAGCGTGTCGAGAAAGTCCGCAACGCCGAGCACGCGGCCCAGCAGCGGAATCTCCTCCCCCTTGAGTCCCTCGGGATAGCCTTTGCCATCCCAGCACTCGCTGCCGCCGGGCACACCAGACGACGCCGGCATGCTGTTCGGCCAGATCATCGCGACGATGATTGCCGCCAGGCATCCGAAGGTGGCCACGGTCGAGCGCATGGTGCGTCGCCGGAAGGCCGGCACGGTCTAGGTGGATTACCTGTAGAACATCCGGGGCAAGACACTGGCCTGCGCCTACAGCGCACGGGGCAGTGCGTCGGCAGGGGTGTCAACGCCGCTGACGTGGAAGCAAGTGCGGCAGCGGCCGAAGCCGCAAGACTTCACGATCGACACGATCCACGCGCGATTGAAGAAGGTCGGTGATCTGTGGGCGAAGATGCGCACCCACAAAGGCACCGACCTTCTGGCAGCGATCGAGATGTTGCAGGCCTAGGGATCCCTAGGCCCTAGTCCCTGATCTCCTAGAACGTCACCCTGAACTCGCCAATCACCTGGCGCTTGAGGATGTCGCCGAAGATGTGCGACTGGATGTCCTCGTCGAGCAGGTTGATCACCTTGATGGCGGCGGTGGCTCGCTCGCGCGCGAACTTCACGCCGAACGAGCCGTTGACCTGGGTGTAGGCCTTGGTCCGGCCGGCGAAGCGGGCGTCGAGCACGTCCTGGAAGAACGCCTCGTCCACGTAGCTCGCCGAGGCGTTGCCGAGGAAGCGGCTGGTGTTGAGGTTGACGCCGACGTTGAAGCGGTGGGTCGGCGGCAGGTTGATCTCCGACAGCGCGAAATCGGGCTCCGGTTGCGCCTGCCAGGAGTAGTTCGCGAACAGGTTCACGGCCTGCGACGCCGCGCCATCGATGCCCAGTTCGAAGCCCTTGTTCCTGGTCGTGCCGAGGTTGCGATAGCTGAAGTCGGACGGCACGCCGCCGGTGGTGCACACGGCGGTGGCGCAGGCCGGCGGCAGCACTTCGAGGATGCCGAGAATGCTGGTCAGCGGCAGGATAGGCATGCCACCGGGCGAGAAGGTCTGCACCCAGTTGGGCGGCGGCGCGGTGGCGCGATAGCGGCCGGTCTGCGTGAAGAAGATCTCGTCCTTGTTGGTGGTGAAGTAGACCGCCGCCGACACCGTGGCGCGGTCGTTGATGATGCCGGTGTAGCCGACCTCGAACGACTCGGTCGACTCTTCCTTCAGACTTTCGTTGCCGACTGCGCGCACCGGGAAGGCGAACGCACGCCCCGGCAGAGCGGCGAACGCGGGGTTGATGAGCGCAAGGTCGAGCTGATTGAAGATCGTCGCCTCCAGGTAGTTGTTGATCAGCGACGGCGAGCGGAACGCCTTGTTGTACGAGAGCCGCAGCGCGTGATTGGCCTGCGGCTTCAGGATCAGCGTGGCGCGCGGCGAGAACACCGGGGCCTCGATGCTGTCGAACTTGTCGAAGCGCGCGCCGACATTGAGGCGCACCTTGTCGTGCAGGAAGATCTCGTCCTGGATGTAGGCACCGAGCTCGGTGCGGCGGTCGCCGCGCGGCGCAATCGACATGTCGAAGCTGTTATAGCGGACGTTGCCGCCGTAGCTCAGTACGTTCCTGGTGCCGATCAGGTTGACGTTGCCGGTTTCGACGTCGAACGTCTGGGTGTCGAAACGGTACGAGGTCGGCCGCCCGTTGGCGCCGATCGCCAGCAGGCCCACCGCATCGGCCCGCAGGATGTTGGTGAAGACGTTGAGCTTCAGGCCGCCGCGCGAATAGCGCATGGTGCCGTAGCCGACGCCGACGCCGGTGGCGTCCAACGGGCCGAGGCCAGTGTGGAACATGCCGTCGGTGCCCGAGTAGCCGCCCGCGAACACCAGCTTGTAGCGATCGGCGTCGTAATCGACCCGCACGTCCAGCTTGGGCTGTGTCGTGCCGCTGTTGGCGAAGTCCGGGAAGCGCGTGCCGGTGCCGTTGGGAATCAGCCCGGTCGGACGCGCGAACGGTTCCGACGTGTAGCCGCCCGCCGAGAGCTTGTACGCCCAGCGATCGTTGACCGCCCTGGCGTGCGTGGCGTTGATGCCGAACAGCGTGCCGTTGCCCAGCTGCTGGCCGCCATCGATGTCGCGGCCGAACGCGCCGAACGTAATCGTCGCGCTGTTGCCGTTGAGCTCGCGCGGCGTCTTGGAGATGAAGTTGACGACGCCGTTCATCGCGTTGGCGCCCCATACCGCCGACGCCGGGCCGCGAATCACTTCAATCTGCTTGAGCTCGTTTGGATTGACGGGCAGGAGATCCCAGGCCACGAAGCCGAAGAAATCCAGGTACAGGCTCCGGCCGTCAAGCAGCGCCAGCGTGGACGTCGCCAGTGTGGACGCCGCGCCGCGCATGGTGATGTTGAAGTCGCGCGCCGAGGTCTGCGACAGGTTCACGCCCGGCACCGCACGGAAGAACTCCGCGTAGTTGGTGGCCGGCGTCGCCGCCAGCACGTCGGCGGTGACCACCGACACCGTGGCGGGCGCGTTGACGAGCTGCTGCTCCACCTTCGATGCGGTGACGACCACCTGTTCTACGTAGACCGGTGGCTCTTCCGGCTTGGCTTCGGGTTTGGCCGGCTGCTGCTGTTGCGGCGCGCCGGTCGGTGTCTGGTTGTTGCCGGTCTGTGCAAAAGCGGTTGCCGATGCGAACACGAGCATCAGCGCCACCGCGGTAATCCGCGCTGTCATGAAACCTCCAAGGGTGACTACAGAAGCCCTAATTGTACGGGGGTTCGTGCCAGGGCGAGATAGTCGGGGCGATCCGCCGGGGATCGGTGCCGGTATTCCGCGAGGATGCGGTCTCCCCGCACGAGAAACACGCCCGGCTGGCGCCGTATCATCTCAGCCGTCTGGGTGCCGAAACCGTGCGCCAGCGCCGAGGCGGCGCCCCGCATCCACACCGCCGGATCGACGATTGCGGCCGCCGGTGTTCGTCCCAGCCCAAACGCGCGATAGTGCGCCAGGGCGGGATCGCTGATCCGGACAACCTCCTCCAGGCCGTACTTCGCGAACCACGGCGCGGCTACTTCCGCGCTTTCGCTGTGGATGAAGGCGATGCCGACGCCGGCCTGGCGGATCGAGGCCTGCAGTTGCGCCACGTCGCTCATCGCCTCGCGGCAGAAGGTGCAGCCAAACGATCGCAGCAGGATGACCAGCGTCGGGCCGCTCCGCGCGTTGAGGGGCGAATCAGGCGGTAGCGACAGCATTGGTCGCCCACAACTCGAGCTTGCGGCCGTCTTCCTCGAAACGGCGGATGCCGTCCGACAGCTTCTCCACCGCCATGGGATCCTGGTTGTGCAGCCAGCGGTAGGCTTTCTCGTCGAGCGACACCTTTTCCTCCGATGAGTGCGCGGCGCGCTCGACGGTCAGCCTCGGCGGGATCTCACCGGGCGTCTGCTGCAGCGCCTCGAGCAGATCGGGACTGATGGTCAGCAGATCACAGCCGGCCAGATCGATAATCTGCTCGACCTTGCGGAAGCTCGCGCCCATCACCTGGGTCCGGTAGCCGTATTTTTTGTAGTAGTTGTAGATGCGCGTCACCGAACGCACACCCGGATCATCGGCGGCGGGAATGTCGGCGCCGCGCTCCCTCTTGTAGTAGTCGTAGATGCGGCCGACGAACGGCGAGATCAGCGTCACGCCCGCTTCCGCGCACGCCACCGCTTGCGCAAAGCTGAACAGCAGCGTCAGGTTGCAGTGAATGCCGTCCTTCTCGAGCTGCGCCGCGGCGCGAATACCTTCCCACGTGCTGCCCACCTTGATCAGGATCCGCTCGCGCGACATGCCGGCCTGCTCGTAGAGCCCGATCAGCTCGCGGGCCTTGGCAATGGTCGCGTCGGTATCAAAACTCAGGCGCGCGTCGACTTCGGTGGAGACGCGCCCCGGCACGATGTTCAGGATCTCCTTGCCGAAGTTCACCGCCAGCCGATCCATGAACGCCGCGGCGCGCCTGGCGGCGGGCACTCCGTCGGCATCGGCCAGCGCCGCGTCAACCAGGGGCCGGTATTGCGGCTGCTGGGCGGCCTTGAGCAGCAGCGACGGATTGGTGGTCGCGTCCTGCGGCGTGAACCGGCGCATCGACTCGATGTCGCCGGTGTCGGCCACGACGACGGTGTGTGTCTTCAGGGAGTCGAGAAGCGACATGAAAGTAAGGATACATGAGGGCTGCGGGCTGTGAGCTGCGGGCTGCGGGCTGCGGCTACAATCAACAGTGATGCGGGTTCTGGTCGTAGACATCGGCGGGACGCACGTGAAGTTGATGCATTCGGGCGGCCCCGAATCCCGCAAGTTCGATTCCGGTGACGGATTCACTCCCCAGCAAGTGGTCGCGGGCGTGAAGGCCAACACCCGCGACTGGCAATACGACGTGATCACCATCGGCGTGCCCAGCCCGGTCCTCCGCGGCCGGGTGATGGCAGAGCCGTGGAATCTCGGCACTGGTTGGGTGGGATTCGACTGGGCCGCTGCGCTCGGCGCCCCGGTCAAGGTGCTCAACGACGCGGCCATGCAGGCGCTGGGATCGGACGACGGCAGCCGGATGCTGTTCCTCGGCTTAGGTTCCGGCCTCGGCACCGCACTGGTGGATGACGGCCGCGTCATCGCGCTCGAGCTGGCGCACTTTCCGTACCTCGGCCAGACGCTCGAGGACATCCTCGGCCAGCGCGGGCTGATAGCGCTCGGCGAAGACAAGTGGCGTGAGGCCGTGATCGCCGGCGCGAAGCTGCTTCGCGCCGCGTGTGCCGCTGAATACGTCGTGCTCGGCGGCGGCAACGTCAGGTTGTTCAAGGACCTGCCCGAGGGCTTCCGGCGCGGTCACAACGATCGCGCGTTCGAGGGCGGCTTCCGCGCGTGGAACTCGCCGGACGTCGCTGAGCCCTCGGGATCACCCCTGAAGTCGCTGGCGTCGTTTGCGCCGCGAGAGCACCTGCGCGCGTTGTTCGAGAAGGATCCGGGCCGCGCCGAGCGCTTCTTCCTCAAAGTGGGCGGCGACCTCTACGTCGACTACTCGAAGAACCTGATCACCGCCGACTCCATGACGGCGCTCTTCGAACTGGCGCGCAAGACCGGCGTCGAGTCGCTGCGCGATCAGATGTTCTCGGGCGCACCGATCAACAACACCGAGCACCGCGCGGTGCTGCACGTCGCGCTGCGCAACCGATCGACGCGCCCGATCTACGCCAACGGCAGGGACGTGATGCCGGACGTGCGCGCCGCGCTGGATCACATCCGCACCTGCGCCGAGTCCGTGCGCAGCGGCCGGTGGCTGGGCTACAGCGGCCTTCGCATCACCGACGTCGTCAACCTCGGTATCGGCGGCTCGGATCTCGGTCCGGCGATGGTGACCGATGCCATGGCGCCCTATACGCAGGACGGCCCGCGCACGCACTTCGTCTCCAACGTTGACGGCGCCCATCTCGCCGACACGCTGCGCTCGCTCCATCCCGCGACCACGCTCTTCACCGTGGCGTCAAAGACCTTCACCACCCAGGAAACCATGGCCAACGCGCGCTCGGCGCGTGAGTGGTTTTTGACGCGCGCCAGGGACGAATCGGCGATCGCCAGGCATTTTGTCGCCATCTCGACCAACGCCGCCGAGGTCCAGGCGTTCGGCATCGCGCCGGACAACATGTTCGTGTTCTGGGACTGGGTTGGCGGCCGCTATTCGCTGTGGTCGTCGATCGGCCTGCCGATCGCCATCGCCGCCGGCTACGGCCATTTCGAGCAGATCCTCGACGGCGCCCACGAGATGGACGAGCACTTTCGCACCGCACCGCTCGAACAGAACGCGCCGATCGTGCTCGGCCTGCTGGGGGTCTGGTACGCCAGCGTGCTCGGTGCCGAGTCGCACGCGGTGCTGCCGTACGAGCACCATCTGTGGCGCCTGCCGGCCTACCTGCAGCAGCTCGAGATGGAAAGCAACGGCAAACGCGTCGACCGCGATGGCCACGCGGTGGCGGTGCAGACCTCGCCGATTATCTGGGGCGAGCCGGGCACCAACGGGCAGCACGCGTTCTTTCAGCTGCTGCACCAGGGCACGCGGCTGGTCTCCACCGACTTCCTGGTCGGCATCGAGACCCACGATCGGCTCGGTGATCACCACCGGTTGCTGGTCGCCCACTGCATTGCGCAGACCGAGGCGTTGATGCGCGGCAAGACGGAGGCCGAAGTCCGCGCCGAGCTCGCGGAAAAGGGCCTGTCGCCCGACGCCATCGACCAGCTGGCGCCGCACAAAGTCTTCCCCGGCAACCGGCCGTCGACGACGATCATGTATCGGACGCTGGGACCGCGCACCATCGGCAAGCTGCTGGCGCTCTACGAGCACCGTGTGTTCACGATGGGTGCGATCTGGAACATCAACTCGTTCGATCAATGGGGCGTCGAGCTCGGCAAGCAGTTCGCCGGCGCCGTCGCCAGCGATCTCGGCGCGGCCGGTCCCACGACGGGCCACGACGCGTCGACGAACCGGCTGATCGAGCTCGCAAAGACCCGCTGATCCCTGATCCCTGTGCTACTGGCAGGACAAATGACCGAGGGCTACCGGTAAGGTTCCTGCGAGCGCAATTCGATGAAGCGCTTGCCATGGTCGCCCAGGCGGGAGCTGCGCGTCGATGAGGAAGTTCAAGAGCGTTGCAGGACGGCGTGATCCGACTGTCGTGCGGCGCAGGCTAAGGCAGCCTTGGTGTCGTCAGGTTCGAGGTAGGGAAAATCGCGCAGTATCTCGTCCTGCGGCATTCCTTCGGACAGCATCCCGAGGATGTCTGTGACCCAAATTCGCATTCCGCGAATGCAGGGTTGCCCGCCACATTGGCTCGGGTCGACGGTGATGCGTTCGAGCAGAGCCCTATCCTGCATAGTGCCCTGCCTGCCACGCGAAATCAATCGGGTCCGTCGCTCCGGCCGCTTGATTCTGCGGGAGCGCGCCGGGCGCTCTCCCATTGGGCATGGCAACTATTGGAACGACGGCGGGTTCGGTTCGCACGAATTCATGATCCCGGCACCCACCAGTCAACCGCTCAACAGAATTGGCCGGTGGCGGCGTTCAGTGCCATGTTCCGAGCGTCGCAGGGTGCCAGATACCGATCGGCCTACTATTAGTCAGGCTCACCAAACAATTGACGTGACCGACAAGGACAAAAGCAATCGCGGCCATGCAAGTCAGTTTTTCATCGCGGGCGAACGCTGTCGGCGTGGGCATTGCGCGGTGGTGACGCTTGGCAGCACGCCCAACACTGACATTCTCTGCAGCGATAAGGCCGCTGCGGCGTTGGTCCTCGGACGGTTACCCATGCGACCGGAATGGACCCCGAGTCGAATGGTGCGCCCAGCAGGACTCGAACCTGCAACCTTTGGCTCCGGAGGCCAACGCTCTATCCAATTGAGCTATGGGCGCGAGACCTCCCATCATAGCGCAGCCCGCCGCCTGCGGATCGGTTGTCCACTTGGCGAGCGTGAACCCCAACGGCTTCGCGAGCTCCTCCTGGGCGAACTGCCACGTGCTCATCGTCGTAACCTTTGTCAGGATGGCCGGGAGCAGATGCGTGCTCCCGGTGCTGTATTCCACGCGCGAGCCTGGCGGATCGATGCGCTTGCGGCGCAGCACGTACTGCACCCAGTTCTTGCTTGGCACCCATGCGCCGGAGTTGCGGCCGCTCGTGGACTCCAGGCCCGACCGCATGGTCACGAGTTGGGCAATGGTGATGCCGCGCGTGAACGAATCCGGATCCTTGGCGAGTTCGGGCAGGTGCGCGGCCGCCAGTTGTTTGGTGTGCTCGAAGTATCGCTTGCCGCACGCAATCCCAACCAGCGCGCTGATGACGCTCTTCGACGCCGACTTGATGTTCGCGTGCTGCGAGGCGCGTGGCCAACCGCCTCCAGCGTCGGGCGCTCTTGCGCCACCAACGCGTGAGACAGAGTCAGTAGGACTACAATGCCCGCTGTTTGGAAGAGGCTGTTCACGATGCCACGATTATCCACGTCTCCTCTCGTCCTGTTGATCTCGTTGACAGCCGTTCCCGTGGCCGCCCAGGTGACGGCCGCGGATTACCAGCGCGCCCAGACGCTTCGCCCACAGTCTGAAGCCGCGGCGCTGTTCGTCCCCGACACGCCGACGTGGATCGGGACGACGCACCGCTTCTATTACCGGCGGTCGCTGGCCAACGGCTTCGAATTCGTGACGGTGGATGCCGGCACGCGGCAGAAGCAGCCGTCCTTCGATCACGGCCGCCTCGCCGAGAGCCTGTCGCGGGCGTCCGGACGGGCCTACACCGGCACGCGGCTGCCGTTCCAGACCTTCTCGTTCAACGACGCTTTGAGCGCCATTGACATGACGATCGAGGGCGTGCGTTGGACGTGCACGCTCAGCGACTACACGTGCCGGACCCCGGAGGTGCCGCCCCTCGGCGACATCCGGCGCGGCATCGCCGGTCCGGTTCGCGGCGACGTGTCGAACGCCAACCCGCGCCCGCGCATCTCGCCCGACGGCAAGTGGATGGCCTTCATCGACAACTACAACGTAGCGATCCGTCCGATCGGCGAAGGGAAGCGCGTTGCGCTGAGCACCGACGGCTCTGAAGGCAACTACTATGATGGCGCGTCGATCGTCTGGTCGCCCGACTCGTCCAGGGTGGTGGCCTACCGCATCCGTCCGGGCTACCGGCGGCTGGTGCACTACGTCGCCTCGTCTCCGCAGGACCAGGTCCAGCCGGAACACTGGGCCGCGCACTATGCCAAGCCCGGCGACCAGCTCGACCTCGAGCAGCCGGTGATGTTCGACATCCGCGGCCAGAAGCAGATCGCGGTCGACGCGCGGCTGTTCCCGAACCCGTACGACCTGTCCGACATGGTGTGGCGCCGCGACAGCCGTGCGTTCACCTTCGAGTACAACCAGCGCGGACACCAGGTGTATCGCATCATCGAAGTCGATGCCTCCACCGGCGCGGCCCGCGCGGTGGTCTCCGAGGAGCCGAAGACGTTCTTCTACTACAACCGCACCGCGCCGACGCTGCAGCAGGGCAAGCGCTACCGCTACGACCTCGCCGACGGCAAGGAGATGGTCTGGATGTCGGAGCGCGACGGCTGGAACCACCTGTATCTGATCGACGGCGCCACCGGCGCCGTCACGCAGCAAATCACCAAGGGGGCGTGGCCGGTGCGTCACGTCGTCAAGGTGGATGAGGAGCGGCGCCAGGTGTGGTTCAGCGCCGGCGGCATGGATGCCGGCAAGGATCCGTACTTCCAGCACTACTTCCGCATCAATCTCGATGGCACCGGGCTCACGAGACTCACCACCGTCGACGCGAACCACCTGGTCGAGTTCTCGTCCGACATGCAGTTCATGCTCGATCACTATTCACGTGTCGATCAGGCCAGCGTGCTCGAACTGGCGCGTGCGGAGGGCGACGGCTTCGGCCGCCGCCTGGAGATCGAGAAGGGCGACATCTCCGGCCTGGTGAAGGCCGGCTGGAAGGCGCCGGAAGTGTTCGTGGCCAAGGGCCGCGACGGCACGACCGACATCTGGGGCCTGGTGTGGAAGCCGAAGAACTTCGATACGTCGAAGCAGTACCCGGTCATCGAATACATCTACGCCGGCCCGCACGGCACGCACACGCCGAAGTCGTTCTCCGCCTACAGCGGCATGCAGGCCCAGGCCGAGCTCGGGTTCATCGTGGTGCAGATGGACGGCATGGGCACCTCGAACCGGTCGAAGGCGTTTCACGACGTGGCGTGGCAGAACATCAAGGACGCCGGCTTCCCGGATCGCATCCTGTGGCACAAAGCCTTCGCCGCCCAGCACGCGTGGTACGACATCTCGCGCGTCGGCATCTACGGCGGTTCTGCCGGCGGCCAGAACGCCATGGGCGCGCTGCTCTTCCATCCCGAGTTCTACACGGTGGCGGTGTCGTACGCGGGCTGCCACGACAACCGCATGGACAAGATCTGGTGGAACGAGCAGTGGATGGGGTGGCCGATCGGCCCGCAGTATGCAGCGTCGTCCAACGTCGACCACGCGCACCTGCTGCAGGGCAAGTTGCTGCTGATGGTCGGCGAGCTCGACACCAACGTCGACCCGGCGTCGACGCTGCAGGTCGTGAACGCGCTGGTCAAGGCCAACAAGAATTTCGATCTGCTGATCTTCCCGGGCGAGGATCACAACGCGGGTCGAGGCGGCCAGTACGCCGACTACGGCGAGCGCAAGCGATTCGACTTCTTCGTGCGCCACCTGATGGGTCAGAATCCACCGGAGTGGAGTGCGCCCGTCACCTCAACGAGCAGCCAGCAATAGAGTCGCCACGCAGACACCGAGACACGAAGGCCTTTCTTCAAGATGTCTTTTGAAAAAACTGTCTTCGTGTTCCTCGCGACCCTCGTGGTTGCATCCTGCGCACCAACACCCTCGGAACCCCAGCCGATTGTGCCGGTCACGCGCCTGGTTGGAACCTGGCAGGGGCGGGACACGGCCACGGTCGGCGACGTGCCGTCCGAGACCGGACGGTTCCGGATTCGCTGGGAAACCTCGAACGAAACCGCGCCGGGGGCGGGGACTTTCAAGCTCACGCTCCGGTCGGCGATCAGCGGCCGGACCATCGGGATTGTGGCTGATCACAAGGGCGTGGGCACCGGTACGGCCGAATTCGACGACGGCCCGCGGACCTACGATTTCCTCGTGGAATCAGCGCACGTCGATTGGAAATTCACGGTGGAAGAGACCACCGGCGAGTTCGGCAAGACCAGCCGCTTGCCCTTCCCTGCAACGCGCTGATTCTTAGTAAACTTGGCGCGTGCACAATCCAGTTTTGTCTAGAGTTGTAATTCTCGTGTTCCTGGGCGTAGCCGCTGCCTCGTGCAGGACCGGCGCGTCAGGCTCCACCGCCCCGCTCCTCCAGCCAGGCGTGCCGGGTCAGGACAGTAGGCCCATCTCCGCGGCCGCAGCGACGGACCTCTCCAAGGTCGGTGCCACGTCGGCCGACGTCAAGTTCATGCAGGGCATGATCGGCCATCACGCGCAAGCCGTGGAGATGGTGGCGTTGATCGACGATCGCACCGCCAGCAACACCATGAAGCTGCTCGGGGCGCGCATCCAGGTGTCGCAAGACGACGAGATCAACATGATGAAGGCGTGGTTGAAGGACCACGGCGCCGAAATTCCCGGACCGCATCATCATCACACCGCCGAAGGCTTCATGCCAGGCATGCTGACGCAGGAGGAAATGACGGCGCTCGGCGACGCCAAGGGCGTGGAGTTCGATCGCCTGTTCCTGATCGGGATGATCAAGCACCACAACGGCGCAATCACGATGGTGGAAGAGCTGTTCAAGACGCCGGGCGCCGGCCAGGAAGGCGGCATTTTCGCGTTCGCCTCGGACGTCGACGCGGATCAGCGCATGGAAATCACGCGCATGGGACTGATGTTGAAGGAGATCACGAAATGAGAGTTCGGAGCCTGACCGCGGCCGCCGCGGCCGCATTCGTCGCAGCAAGCCTTGGCACGCTGCTCGCGCAGCAGAAGCCCGCCGATGCCAACGATCCGCGCATCAACTTGAAGCCCGGCCTGCGTGACGCGGGCGTGGCGGCGAGCGGCCTGGAGCTGGTGTCGACGCGTCCGCGTCCCGAAGGCTTCTTCGACCCGAAGAACCCGGCCGGCCTGGCAATGCCGGGCGAACTTCCGGCCAACGCGCCACCGGCGCCGCCGCCTCCCCCAACCGCTCCGCAGACCGGCGGCGCGGCCCAACCCGGTGTCGGACCGCAGCCCTACGCGCCCAACGCCGCGGCGCCTCCAGGGGCCGGGGGTCTCGACTTCGCGAACTCCGACCTGGCCTTCAGCGGCAACCACATGATCATGGGCAACTTCCATGGTTTCAACGTCTACGACATCGAAAGCACGCGCAGCCCGCGCCAGCTGGCGTCGGTGGTCTGCCCCGGCGGCCAGGGCGACGTCTCGATCTACGGCAACCTGCTGTTCATGTCGGTGGAACAGACCCGTGGCCGCGTGGACTGCGGCGTGCAGGGCGTCGTCGAGCCGGTGAGCAAGGAGCGCTTCCGCGGCGTGCGCATCTTCGACATCAGCAACATCCGCCAGCCGAAGCAGGTGGCGGCGGTACAGACCTGCCGCGGCTCGCACACGCACACGCTCGTGCCGAAGGACAAGCAGACGTTGTATGTCTACGGGTCTGGCACCGGCGCGGTGCGCTCCGGCGAGGAGCTGGTCGACTGCTCGGGCGGCGATCCGACGAACAACCCGAACACCGCGCTGTTCAGCATCGACGTGATCGAAGTGCCGCTCGGCGCGCCCGAGAAGGCGCGCATCGTGAATCGCCCGCGCATCTTCGCCGACGAAAAGACCGGCGCGGTGGCCGGCCTGTTCCCGGGCGGCGATCACGGCCCCGGCACGCAGCGCACCTCCACCACGAACCAGTGCCATGACATCACGGTCTATCCGGACGTCGGCCTCGCGGCCGGTGCGTGCTCGGGCAACGGCATCCTGATGGACATCTCGGATCCGGTGAATCCGAAGCGCCTCGACGCGGCGGTCGACAAGAACTTCGCCTACTGGCACTCGGCGACGTTCAACAACGACGGCACCAAGATCGTGTTCACGGATGAGTGGGGCGGCGGCACGCGGCCGCGCTGCCGCGCCACCGACCAGATGTCGTGGGGCGCCAACGCGATCTTCGACATCGTCGATAAGAAATTGGTGTTCGGCGGCTACTACAAGATGCCGGCGCCGCAGACCGAGACCGAGAACTGCGTCGCGCACAACGGCTCGGTGATTCCCGTGCCCGGCCGCGACATCATGGTGCAGGGCTGGTATCAGGGCGGCGTGTCGGTGTTCGATTACACCGACTCGAAGAACCCGGTGGAAATCGCCTACTTCGATCGCGGCCCGCTCGACGCCAAGAACCTGATCATCGGCGGTTACTGGTCGACCTACTGGTACAACGGCGCGATCTACGGCGCGGAAATTGCGCGCGGCTTCGACATCCTGCGCCTGGTGCCGACGCAGCACCTCACGCAGAACGAAATCGATGCGGCGATGCAGGTGCGCTCGCCCGACTTCAACGCCCAGAACCAGACGCGCATCAAGCATCCGGCGTCCTCGGCGGTCGCCAAGGCGTACCTCGATCAGCTCGGGCGCAACCGCGCGATTGGCGCCGAGCGGGCCGGCGCCGTTCGCACCGCGCTCGCCAGGGTGGATGAGCTGCGCACCGGCAAGGAGCGCGACGCCTCGTCAAGACTCGACGCGCTGGCCGCCGTGGCCAATCAGGTTGAAGCGGATGCGAAGTCGAAGTCGGGCCGCGATCAGGCGCGGCTGGTGGCGCTGGCCGACACGTTGAAGGGCCGCGCCGCCGCTCTGCGGTAACCGCATCGGAGCAACACGAGGTGAGTATGAGGAAGAAACCGGGACCGCGGCACTGCACCGCCGCAGCGGCGATCGTGATCGCGATGGCGGCCATCGGCGTGGGCTACGCCCAGCAGCCGGCCGGAAACGAACCCAGACCCTCGACCACCGATCCGCGCGCCAACCTCAAGCCCGGATTCCGCGACGCGCAGGTCGCGTCGTGGAACCTGGACCTGGTGGCGACGCTGCCGAAGCCGGACGGGTTCTTCGACCCGGCCGCGCCGGCCGGACCGATTTCCGCTCCTGAGCCACCGCCGGGCGCTGCGCCACAGCGGCAGGAACGCGATCCGGATGCCGCGCCGCCGGCCCAGCAGCCGGGAGCCGGCTTCACGAATTCCGATCTCGCCTTCTACGGCAATCACCTGGTGGCCGGAAACTATCACGGCTTCAACACCTACAACATCGAACGGGCCGATCGGCCCCGGCTGGTGGCGTCGGTGGTGTGCCCGGGCGGCCAGGGCGACGTGTCCATTTGGGGCAACCTGCTGTTCATGTCGGCGCAGGAGACGCGCGGCCGCCTCGACTGCGGCCTGCAGGGCGTGTCGGCGCCGGTCAGCGCCGAGCGCTTCCGCGGCCTGCGCATCTTCGACATCTCCGACATCAGCAAGCCCAGACAGGTCGCCGCGGTGCAGACCTGCCGTGGCTCGCACACCCACACGCTGGTGCCAGACCTGAAAGACAAGAGCCGGATCTACGTCTACAACTCCGGCACCGGTGCCGTGCGCCCGGGCGAGGAGCTGCAGGGCTGCTCCGGCAGAGACTACAAGGAAGATCCGAACACGTCGCTGTTCAGCATCGACGTGATCGAGGTGCCGCTGGCGGCGCCGCAGCAGGCGCGCATCGTCAACCAGCCGCGCATCTTCATGGATGAAAAGACCGGCGCGATTGGCGGCCTGTGGCCGGGCGGCAATCACGGCCCCGGCACGCAGACATCGCGTCTGACGACGCAGTGCCACGACATCACGGTCTACGCGGAGATCGGGTTGGCGGCCGGCGCGTGTGCCGGCAACGGCATCCTGCTGGACATCAGCGAACCGCGCAACCCGAAGCGGCTCGACTCGGTGGTCGACAAGAGCTTCGCCTACTGGCACTCAGCGACGTTCAACAACGATGGCACCAAGATCGTGTTCACGGATGAGTGGGGCGGCGGCAGCAGGCCGCGCTGCCGCGCGACGGATCCGCTGACCTGGGGCGCGAACGCCGTCTTCGACATCGTGGACCGGAAGATGGTGTTCCGCGGCTACTACAAGATGCCGGCGGCGCAGTCCGAGCAGGAAAACTGCGTGGCCCACAACGGCTCACTGATTCCGGTGCCGGGCCGCGACATCATGGTGCAGGCGTGGTATCAGGGCGGCCTGTCGATCTTCGATTTCACCGATTCCGCCAACGCCAAGGAAATCGCCTACTTCGATCGAGGCCCGCTCGACGGCAAGAACCTCGTGCTGAGCGGCTACTGGTCGACCTACTGGTACAACGGCGCCATCTACGGCGCGGAAATCGCCCGCGGCATTGACGTGTTCCGTCTGAAGCCGAACGAACTGCTGTCGCAGAACGAAATCGACGCGGCCCTGCAGTTCCGCCTCAATGAGTTCAACTCGCAGAACCAGCCGAAAGTCTCGTGGCCGGCGTCGTCCGCAGTCGCCAAGGCATATCTCGATCAGCTCGGCCGCAACAACGCGATTGCGCCGGAGCGAGCGCGACTGGTTCGTGAGAGGCTCGCGAAGGTGGACGAGCTGCGCACCGGCAAGGAGCGCGATGCGGCGTCGAGCCTCGACGCGCTGGTCGCAGTGGCCAACCAGGTTGAAGCGGATGCGAAATCGAAAACCGGCCGCGATCAGATGCGGCTGACTGCGCTAGCTGACACGTTGAAAGGCCGGGCCGCCGCGCTGCGGTAACCCACCCGCGGTAGGCGGATAAAGCGACACTGCCGCAGCGAGGCGGAGCCGCTGACGATTCGAGGCAAAGCCTCGCGAGGAGTAGATGAGATGAGACGGACCCCACTATTTGCGATCGCAGCGTTGCTGACTTCGGCGATCGCCGTTGGCCAGGCGCAGACGCCTGCGCCTCAGCCACCCGGCACCCAGGCACCCCAGGCACCAGCTGCGGGCGGCCCGCCGCGACCGCGGCCGGATCCGGTTCCTCCGGACCACCTGCCGCGGCCGTCCACGACCGATCCGCGGGCGAACCTGAAGCCGGGCGGCCCGGGCGTGAAGGCGGCCGAGGTGGCGTGGAACATGGAACTGACGTCGAACCTGCCCAAGCCCGAGGGCTTCTTCGACAAGGACCTGCCGTTGGGGGCACGTCCACCGCAGCGGCCGGAAGGCGAAAAGCCGCCACCCCCAAACCCGAATGCGCTGTCATACACCAACTCGGACCTCGCATTCAGAGACAACTTCATGGTCGTCGGCAACTATCACGGCTTCAACACCTACAACATCGAGCGCGCCAATCGCCCGCAGCTGATCGCCTCGGTGGTCTGCCCCGGCGGCCAGGGCGACGTGTCGATTTACGGCAACCTGCTGTTCATGTCGGTCGAGCAGACGCGCGGCCGCCTGGACTGCGGCCTGCAGGGCGTGGCGCCGCCGGTCAGCAACGAGCGCTTCCGCGGCGTGCGCATTTTCGACATCACCGACCTGAAGGCGCCGAAGCAGGTCGCGGCCGTCCAGACCTGCCGCGGCTCGCACACGCACACGCTGGTGCCCGATCCGAAGGACAAGAGCCACATCTTCCTGTATGCCTCGGGCACCGGCGGCGTCCGCTCGGGTGAGGAGTTGCAGGGTTGCTCCACCGGCGATCCGAAGCAGAACCCGAACACGTCGCTGTTCTCGATCGACGTCATCGAAGTGCCGCTGGCCGAACCGTCGAAGTCGCGCATCGTCAACCAGCCGCGCATCTTCATGAGCGACACCGGCAACATTGCCGGCCTGCACGCCGGCGGCGATCACGGCCCGAACACGCAGCGCACCAGCGTGACCAACCAGTGCCACGACATCACGGTGTATTCGGAAATCGGGCTGGCCGCGGGGGCGTGCTCGGGCAACGGCATCCTGATGGACATCAAGGATCCGCGCAACCCGAAGCGACTGGACTTCGTGTCGGATCCGGGCTTTGCCTACTGGCACTCGGCGACGTTCAACAACGACGGCACCAAGGTGCTGTTCACCGACGAGTGGGGCGGCGGCGGCCGGCCGCGCTGCCGCGCGGTCGATCCGCTGACCTGGGGCGCCAATGCCATCTACGACATCGTCGACGGCAAGATGATCCACAAGGGCTACTACAAGCTGCCGGCGGCGCAGGGCGAGCAGGAAAACTGCGTGGCGCATAACGGCTCGCTGATCCCGGTGCCCGGCCGCGACATCATGGTGCAGGCCTGGTATCAGGGTGGCCTGTCGGTGTTCGACTTCACCGACTCCGCCAATGTGAAGGAGATTGCCTACTTCGATCGCGGTCCGGTCAACGGCGAGGTCATGCTGTCGGGCGGCTACTGGTCGACCTACTGGTACAACGGCAACATCTACGGCGCCGAAATGGCCCGCGGCATCGATGTCTTCCGCCTGAAGCCCAGCGAGTTCCTGACGCAGAACGAGATCGATGCGGCCATGCAGTTCCGCCTCAACGAGTTCAACTCGCAGAACCAGCCGAAGGTGATCTGGGAGCCCACCTCCGCCGTGGCCAGAGCCTACCTGGACCAACTGCAGCGCTCGAAGAGCGTTGACGCCGCGCGCTACCGCGCCGCAAGCGAGGCCATGGGCAAGACAGGTGGCCGGGCGGCAATCGACGAACTCGAGAAACTGGCCGGCCAGTTCGACACCGACGCCGCCAAGGCGACTGGCGCCGACCAGAAACGCCTCAAGGCGCTCGCCGAGACACTGCGCGGCCGCGCCGCCCGGCTGCGATAGAAGAAAGTTGGCGGTTGGCAGTTTCCAGTGGCCAGTCGCGCACACTGGCCACTGCCAACTGCCAACTACGATTAGAAGGACAGCAGCCCCGTTGAATCGACGCTGATGTCGCGGTCGTGCAGTGCGTCGTAATGGGTGCGATCAAGGCGCAAGGCGATGGGCACGTCCCAGCCCATCTCCTTGGCCACGATCAGCCCGAGCAGCAGGATCGCATCGGGTTCGTGAAGGATGAGCGCCGCCGGAGCGCGTCCGGCATGCACCAGTTCGAGTAGTATCGCCGCGCCGGAACAGGAGCCGACGGTCGACGGCACCATCAGCGTGCGGCCGGCAATTGCCTGCCCTCGTTCCGGATGGCGAACGTCAGCGATCGTCCCAGACTTCGGGTCGACGCCGCCCCAGAAACTGATCGGCTCGGTCAACGCCAATCCACGGCCGGAGCCCGGAGTGCCCGGCAGCAGCAGCTCGGCCTGAATCATCGTCACGACACCGCTCCAAACACCGGCACCCCGGTGATGGCGCTCTCCACACAGTCCGACATCGAGCCGTAGAGCACCGAGTAGCCGGTATTGGACGGCGCATAGTGCGCGAACTTGCCCGAGTTGGTCATCAGGATCGCGCCCGGCTTGTCCGGGAGAATCGGGGTGACGACGACACACGTGTCGGCCACGATCACGACGCCGGCGTCTTCGAGCGGCCGGCGCTGCCCGTCACGTTCCAGAATCGTGAGCACGTGGCGGCCGGTACAGGCATAGATTGGCACCGCCACCTTGCGGCCACGCAGCAGGTTCATCAGCGAATCGAACTCTTCGAGCGACAGATGCGGGCTGCCAATCGCGACGGCATCGATGCGATCGGCGCGGTCGGTGGTGGACAGGCGGCGCTGCGCATCCGCCATCATCGCCTCCGTCACCACAATGCGCTGCTCCGGCGGCCGGCAGTGCAGTGCGGTCTCCAGGTCTGGTGCCTCGGGGGTTGCGCCTTCGACATGGAACAGGCCCACCGCGCCGGCGGACGCGGCCGTCGCCCCAAACGCCTTGAGAATGTCTTCCCGCGGCCTGAAGGTCAGGCCCGTGATTACGCCAATCGCGTTGCCGATCAGCCGGCCATACAGGTTGCCGAGAATCGGCCATGCCAGTTCCGAATACAAGAACCGCTGGTCCAGCTGCGAGACGTCGAACACCACCGTGGCGCGGCGGTTTTCACGGCGATGCAGCCCATAGTCGGGCGCCCGGCCGGCGATGGCGCACGCAATGTCGAGGAAGTCGCCGTACCGGTTGGTGCGCGCGCCAAGCACGGAATTGCAGAACACCACCGCGTTCGACTCGCCCCACGCAACTTGCGATCCCAGGGCCGGACGATGGCCGGCCTGGTACGGCGCGCACGTCCACGTCGGCTCGCAGCCCAGCGCCCGATACGCCATCATCATGCGATGCGCCATCTCGCGCTCGTGCTCGGGCAGGCGATTGCGTGAGCAGCCGGTGAGATCGAGCGCTCCGACGTTGAGCGTCGCCCGCACCGCCGTCTTGGCGCCGCCCGCCACCAGCTTCTCCGCAAACAGCGTGCCCGAGTCGCCGTGATACAGCGCGCCGTCGATGTGCGCGGACTCAATGGGAATCAGCCCCGGGGCGCCCATCAGCCGCGCGGTATCCGTGACGATGCGCATGGCCATGGCGGCGCCTTCGCCGCGTTCTCCCGCGGCGATCGATCGTTCTTCAGTTGTCAGGCTGACCGCCACCGGCTCTTAGTGTACATCGCTGCACGATGCACCACGGAGGCACGGAACCCTCCAAGAAAAGGAGGCCCCACCTCATCGTCTTTCCTGTCCGGAGATACCGAAATCAACAAAACACGGCCCGCGGTGTGTACCGCGAGCCGTCCTGTTCCTTGCCAGCCCGCTGGCCTGCCAGCCCGCTACACCGCCCTACGGCAGCGCGAACGCCTGCAGGCCGTTGCCGGTCTGCACGACGATGTACTGCTTGCCGGCGTGCTGGTAGGTCATCATGCCGTAGCGCTGCATGCCCGCGGTGGCGATGGCGCCGCGGCGCTCGCCGGTCTTCTTGTCGATCGCGAACAGCTTCGGCGCGTTGTCGGCCGTCTGGCCCGGCGCCAGCAGCATCGTCTTGGTGACAATCAGCGCGCCCACGCCCGGACGGCCGAGGTTGGTCTCTACGTTCGGCACGCCCTTCAACAGCGGGTGATTGCGAATCGCATCCTGCTGCGCGGTCGGCGCATCGCCGTTCGGCTTCACCCAGAGGTAGTTGCCGGTGTTGAGATCGATGGCGCTGATGCGGCCGGCGTAGCCCTTGAAGATCGGCAGGCCTGCGAGCGGGTTGTCTGATCCCGCGCCCGGACCACCGCGGCCTCCGCGGCCACCGGCGGCTCCGCCACCACCCTCGCCGCCACTGGCCACGCCGGTGCCCTTCTTGGCGCCGGCCTTGGCGGCGGCCTCGGGATACATGTCCACCGCTGCGTCGACCGAGGTCGACGTGCAGCCGGCGCTGGTCGGCACCCACTCGGTGACCGTTGAACCGGTCTGGCCGAAGCAGTCCATCTCCTTGCCGGGGACGAGCGCGCGTGAGCCGCCGCCCTGGTGTGAGGGAATGTAGATGATGCCCGTCTCCGGATCCGCCGCCGGCGGATGCGTGATGTTCGAGCCGCCCGTCTCGCCCGGGTAGAAGCGCGCGGTGGCAATGCCTTCCTTGTTGCCGCGGTGCACCGGCGGGTTGAACGGCGGCGCCAGCAGACCCTGCAGCCGCGCCTGTTCGAGCGCCAGCTTGCGAATCTCGGGCGTGTAGTCGATCACGTCGTTCTCGGAGCGGCCCATCAACTCGTACGGCGTCGGCTTCACCGGGAACGGCTGCGTCGGCGACAACTGTTCGCCGGGCACCTTCGACGCGGGCACCGGCATTTCCTTGAAGCCCCAGAGCGGTTGTCCGGTCTGTCGATTGAACGAGTACAGGATGGCCTGCTTGGTGGCCTGGAACACCGCGGGCACGCGCTGGCCGTCAATCGTCACATCCATCGCAATCGGTGCGGTTGGGGTGTCGTAGTTCCAGATGTCGTGATGGACCATCTGGAAGTGCCAGACGCGTTTGCCCGTCTTCACATCGAGCGCAATCAGGCTGGCGCCGTAGAGGTTGTCGCCGGGGCGGAAACCGCCGTAGAAGTCCACGGTCGCGCTGTTGGTCGGGATGTAGACGATGCCGCGCTCCGGATCGGCCGACAGCGGCGCCCACGATGACACGTCGCCGGTCGTGCGCCACGCATCGTTCTTCCACGTGTCGTGGCCGAATTCACCCGGACGTGGAATCACGTGGAACTTCCACATGAACTTTCCGGTCTTCGCGTCGTACGCCAGGATGTCGCCGGGCACGTTCTCGTTGCGCGTCTGGTGATAGCCCTGCTCCGCCGAATTGCCGACGATGACCACGTCGTTGACGACGATGGGCGGCGACGAGGAGGTGATGAAGCCGAGATCGAGCGGCACGCCCTCGTTCGGGTTGTACTTCTGCGTCTTGCTCTTGCGAAGCCACGGATCCCAGTCGCGAATCAGGTCCTCGGTCATGTCGACGACGCCGCTCTTCGGGAAAATGTCGAGGCCTACCGGGCGGCCCCAGTTCGGCAGCGGCTGGCCGGTCTCGGCGTCGAGTGCCACGAGGAAGAAGCCCGGCGTGGCGATGTAGATCACGCCCTTGCCATTGATCTCACCGTAGGTGACGCCCTTGCCGTACGACGCGCGCATCGAGTACTTCGAGCGATACGTCTCGGGCTCGACCCACGACCACAGCAGCTTGCCGTTGGTGGGATCGATCGACACGACGTGGCGGCGCGGTCCGGCAACGCTGTACAGCTTGCCCTTGATGTAGCTGGGTGTGGCGCGGGCCGTCATGGGTCCGACGACTTCGAGCGGACGGAATGTCCAGGCTTCCTTCAACTGTTCGAAGTTGGCCGGGGTGATCTGATCGAGCGGAGAGTAACGGGTATGGCCGTAATCGCCACCAAGTGTCCGCCACTCGCCGTTTTCAGTACCTCGTTGTGTGCCCGGAGTTGACTGGGCGGTGGGGACGAGTGTGGCTGCCCCGACGAGCGCGAGGACGAGCACTGTCGCGAAAGTACGTGGATGACTGCGCATCGTGTGAGAGTAAGGTCACCGGCCCAATGGCGTCAAGACGTTGGCGCCCGCCGGTATCGGCGGTTCGGCATCGGGTTGAAGTCTGCCAAGGGTTGGCGTTTTGGCGCAGTGTTGCTATAGTCACTCTTTGCCCGCCATCGTGCCTCGTCAACAGGGGCGCGACAGCGAGGCCAGCCAGTCGCGCCGAGATTTGGTCTGGGCGTGACCACTCAAGTGGGCCCGTAGCTCAACTGGCAGAGCAGCAGACTCTTAATCTGTTGGTTGAAGGTTCGATTCCTTCCGGGCTCACCACTAAATCACACATAAATAAGAACTTACAGACACTATCCAGCGCGGCTCTTTGTGATGGCGGCGAACAGCTACCACATAGCTACCACGACGCGGTGAGAGCCGTTTCCTAGTGACTTAGAATCTCGTAGCCCCCTTGGTCGGCCGCTCTGCGATACCACGCCACCAATTGCGTGTCGTCCTGCGGCACACTGTCGGGTGGTCCTTGAATTGCGGCGCGGCGTTGACCATCCATGGGGACGCAGCGGACGCAGCGGACGCAGCAATTCCCAGTCAATCTGGGGGCGCGGCAGTCGAGCGGTGCTGTGACGGCTCACAGTTAAAGTTGTCCTGCAAGTTGTGCCCGCAGAGTGCCATCTACTGGCGCAACGCCCGTGACCAGTAAGGAACTACTTCCCTGCCGGGGCCGGCGGCGCGGCCGGGTCCGGGCACGCGGCAACGTTCACCGTGCCGCCGATGACCGGATCGAATCCGCCGTAATACGCCAGCAGCGTGCCGTCCGCGCGGCGGATCAAATCCGGATCGTTGCCGAAGACGACAGCGAGCTGCTCGGTCGCGAAGGTCAGGCCGTCGGCCGACGTGGACTGATAGAGCCCTTCGGCGGCCCCGGTGGCCGACGGTCCGAACTTGCCCCAGTAGAGCGTCACCTGACCGTCGGGGTGCGGCAGCGCGAAGGGGTGCTCGGCGGAGTCGGTCAGCAGCTCGGCCCCGGGACCCATGCGCACGCCGGCCTCCATCGTCCAATTCACCATGTCGGGAGACACCGCGCTCTTGACGCGATGACCGCCGGGGGGCTCGCCGGGACGCGGCAGGTCGGAGAAGTACATGCGGTAACCGCCAGTCGGCACGGCGACGACGGTCGCGCCGCTGAGCGCCTGCAGCGTGCCGGTCGCATCCAGGAACCCGGCCTGCTCCTTCGAGATCCGAAATCCGGCTTCCTCCGCGAACGTGAGACCGTCGGCGCTCAGGGCCGACTTGATGCCGTCGCCCGAGATGAAGAACAACCGATAGCCGCCAACCGGGTCGCCCATGATGCGCGGCATGCCGCTGCCATCGGGCAGGCGTGAGCCTGCCTCCGGCACGAAGCTCAGCCCATCCGGACTGACCGACACGGCACTGACCACGCCCAGGCCCTGCCCGAAGGCATACAGGCGGATGCGTCCGTCGGCGAGGGTCGTCGTGCTGACATCGGCCAGCGGTAAGCCAGCGGCAATCCCGAAGTCGGCAGGCGTCAGAACGGGGCCCGAGATGGTGCAGATGCCCACCGCCGTCACACGGGGCGTGCCCGGGGGCGTGCCCAGCGGAGGTGCCCCGGTGGCAGGAGGCGGCGTCTGCGCAACAACGGACCCCGCGAACGCGAGAACGAGGCTGGCAATGGCAACGAGTTTCACTGGGGTCAGCACCTCTTCAATTTTAGGCAAAGAGGCCCCGGGGCGTAAACTCCCCCGTCAAGTAGACAGTCTTTTTATCCACTGTCGACCCATTGGGGGTGCTTACGATAGCCGGGTAACCCATCCGCCCATCCGCCCATCAGCCCATCAAGGCCGACAATTCCGCCGTGATCGATCTCGTTCCGGCGGGAGGCCTTTCACCCCCGTGCCTGCACAGTGCTCATCCCGCCATCGACGCCGATGACCTGTCCGGTGACCCAGGACTGGGCGCGATCCAGCAGCCAGCAGATGGCCGAAGCCACCTCGGCCGGCTGCCCGATGTGGCCCAGCGGGTGCAGCGCGGCGGATGCCTTGGCGATGGCTTCGTTTTGGGTCAGGGCGGCGGTCAGCCCGGTGCGCGTCAATCCCGGTGCGACGCCGTTCACCCGCACTTGGTAGCGCGCGTAGGAGGCCGCCGCCGCGAGCGCCAGTCCCTCCACGCCTGCCTTGGCGGCGGCGATGGCTTCGTGGTTCAGCAGGCCACGCCGCGCCGCCACCGACGAACAGAGCACAATGCTACCGCCGCCGGCTTGACGCATCAGGACACGCGCGGAGGCACGCAGCACGTTGAAAGCGGTTGTCAGATTCAAGGCCACGGTTGCCGCGAATTCCTCATCCGTAATCAGGTGCGCCGGCTTGAGCAGGATCGAGCCGGCGCAGTTCACCACGCCGTCAAGGCGGCCGTGCATGGCCAGAATCTGCTGCACGGCCTCCTCCACCGCACGGCTGTCCCGCGCTTCCAACGCCAAGGTCGTCGCCCCGGTCTCCGAGCCGATCGCCGCCAAGCGTCCGGCATCTCGGCCGGTGACAACCACACGCGCGCCTTTGGCGACCGATTGCCGCACGACCTCCGCCCCGATGCCGCCCGAGCCGCCCACCACCAGATAAACCGCGTCGCCATCCGTGCTCATCGCCTATCCTCCTGCATACGTTCCGGGTCCTTCGCGCTTCGCCGTCAGCCGTGCCGCTCATCCCAGGATATCGAGTAGTGCCGCGCCGGTAGCCCCATCGTCGACAATACCGCGCTTTCGATACGCGGACCGCCGAACGCATCGCCGGCAAAAACGAGGGGATCCGGCTCGCGCACAACTACGCACCGTTCACGATACCCGCGCGAGCTGACGCAGTTGCCGTTGCCGATATTCGTTCCTGGGCTCGTTTCCAGATGGCCCCAGCACCGGCGACAGCCTGGCTGGGAGTCCTCCAACGGCACATAGAGGCGCGTTGCGCGGCGTCCGCACTTGGGGCCGCGGTAGAAGATTCGGCCCTGTCGCCAGATCGCGCTGGGGCGACGAACGATCTCCGCGTAGAACGTCCGCGACCCAACCGCGAGCATCACGCGTTCAGGAATGTGCATCGTGAGCCGGGGTGCCCGTTCGTCCAGGTCACCGTTCTTGAGCAGCCAGGTGTACGCCTCCTCCACGCGGGCCACGAGCCAACACTCGTTCGTACGCACCCGCCGCCGGCCAGTAGGGGGCAAACGTCAGACATGGCCCTGGAACTCGACGGCAAATGTCAGACATTTCGGCGTCTCGTCCGAGGGCTCCCCGTGGGTGGAGTGTGGGTCTGGGAGGCGGTAGTATATGCCAGCCCGACGGCGCGAATGCTTTCTATAACGTCCTACCAGTACGGTTTCCAGGAGGTCGGTATGGCCGGGGTCGTTCGATGTGGTCGTTGCCCGCTTGCGGCGTTAACGCTCGCGATGCTTCTCTGGCCGGCCGTGGCGCTCGCGCGCCAGAGCATGGCGCAGGACCGGTATATCCTGCCGCCCGAGTCTGTCCAGGAGCTGTTCGACCGCGACAAGAACCTGCCGAAGCTGGATCGGCCGAGTCCCGACGGCGACCACTTCCTCATTCCCCTCTTCCAGGAACTCACCGACCTGAAGCTGATGTCGCAGCGCACCCTGCGCCTCGCGATGCTCGAGTTTGTGCCAGAGGTTAATCGCGAGTGGCGGCTCGCCACCTACGGCAACTATGGCCTCAACTTCTACTCGCTGAAAGAACGCCGCACGTATCCGGTCAAGCTGCCGGCTGACACCTTCGTCAGCGACATGCGCTGGTCGCCGGACGGCTCACAGCTTGCCTTCATCGCGCACCTGCCGACGATGTCGCAAGTGTGGACGGCGGATGTGCGGACAGGAGCGGCGCGGGCGGTGAGCGAGGCGCCGGTGATGGCGACCCTGGTGGCGCGGCCCGGTGGCGGCGGAGAAGCGCCGGATACGCAAGGGGGCAGGATGCTGCAGTGGCTGCCCGACGGCTCGCTGCTGACGGTGATCGTGCCGGCCACTCGCGGGCCGGAACCGCCGGCCCCCGCGGTGCCGACGGCGCCCATCATCCGTCACAGTCGTGACAAGGAGACGCCGACGTCGACCCAGCCGTTCCTGCTGCGCACCGCGCATGACGAGCGGTTGTTCAAGCACTACACTACGGCGCAGCTCGTGATCGTGTCGGCCGGTAAGCCGCCTCGCCTCGTCGGTGCGCCAGCCATGTACGTCGACTACTGGCTCAGCCCTGACGGACGCCACATCCTGCGCGAAACCATCGACGACCCGCTCTCGTATCTGGTGGGCTTCACCAGTTTCGGCAGGCGTCTCGAGGTGATCGACCTCGATGGCCGGGTCCTGGCTGAAGTGCGGAAGCGGCCGCTGCAGGAAGCTCAGACGCGCGGCAACGATCCGGCGGGCGACAACCTGCCGCGCGATGTGGTGTGGCGCCCCGACGGCAAGGGCCTGTCGCTGCTGTGGCGGGAGCCAGGCGGCGGCAACGGCAGCGGCGAGGCCGCGGCGGACGCACGCAAGGACCGGGTGATACTGCTGGCACCGCCATTCGCGCTCGACCGGGCCCAGACGCTGGTGTCGACCGAGCACCGCATCAGCAACGTGCGCTACTCCAAGGACGGCCGCTACGCCTTCATGACGCTCGGCAAGCGCGGTGGCGGCACCACGCGCCGCGACGATCTCGTCGTCTACGATCTGACGATGCCCACGCCGGCGCCCAAGGTACTGAAGGCGAACATCGATCCTGACGATCCGGTCAAACTGCCCGGCGAGGTGATGACCGACTTCACGGTGAACGGCGTGGCCTTCGCCCGGGTGTCGAGCGATGCCGGCGCCGTGTTCCTCGAAGGTGCCGGCTACAGGGAGAACTTCAGGCCGCAGCCGTTCATTGATCGCGTGGCCATTCCGACCGGCGCCACCACGCGCGTCTTCGAGGGTGCGCCGGATACGTTCGACGAACCGCTGGTGCCGCTCGACGCCGATCTCACCCGGCTGATCGTGCAGCGGCAGGCCAAGTCGATGCATCCTGACAGCTATCTGTGGACCACGGGCGCCTCCGCGCCGGTGAAGCTCACCAGCAACACGGATCCGTATCCGGAGATCACCCGCGCCCAGCGTGTCGACTTCGAGTTCACTCGGCGCGACGGCGTGAAGGTGCAGGCGCGGATCTCGCTGCCAACCAATTATCAGCCCGGCACGCGGGTGCCTGCGATCTTCTGGACCTACCCGCGCGAGTTCGAAGACGACCTCGCCTATCAGCGCGGGGCGATTCGCGCTCGCAACCACAACGCTTACTCGCCGCTGAGTTTCCTGCGGTGGTCGGACATCTGGCTCACGCAGGGGTACGCGCTTGTCTATCCGGACATTCCGATCCTGGGGAAAAATGGCACGTTCAACGACAACTTCCGCTCCAATCTCGTTGACACGATGTACGCCGCCATCCGGAAAGTGGACGATCTGGGCTACGTCGATCCGAATCGCATTGGTCACGGCGGCCACAGCTATGGCGCCTTCACCACCGCGAACCTGCTCGCGCACACGCCCTTCTTCAAGGCGGGCATCGCCGGCGACGGCGCCTACAACCGGACGCTGACGCCGCTGACGTTCCAGGGTGAACGCCGCAGCTTCTGGGAAGCGCAGCAGACCTACGTCGAGTTGTCGCCGTTCTTCTACGCGGACCAGATCACCGCGCCGCTGCTGATGTATCACGGCGCGCAGGACAACAACTCGGGCACCTTCCTCATCCAGTCGGAGCGCATGATGCAGGCGCTCACGGGCCTGGGCAAGAAGGCCGCGCTCTACGTCTATCCGTTCGAATCGCACGCGCCGCGCGCAAAGGAGAACTTCCTGGATCTGTGGACGCGGTGGCTCGACTGGTTCGATACGTACGTGAAAACGGCGTCACCACGCACACCGACGAGTCAGTAGCCAGTCGACACGAGCCAGTTGCCGATCGTCAGTCGCCAAGCGCCAGCTTTGCCAGCGGAGGACCATATCATGCGCGCCGTTCGACGAATTCTTCAGGTAGTGGTCGGGACAGGGCTCTGCTTTCTGCTCACCGCCTACGCGGCCGCGCAGACCGGCGGCACCTTGCAGGGACGCATCGTCGACGACCAGGGGCTGGCGCTGCCCGGCGTCACGGTGACGCTCAGGAATGTTGAAACCGGCTGGACGCGCACGGACGTGACCGACGAGCAGGGCTGGTATCGCGCGCCGGTGCTGCCGCCAGGCATCTACGCAATGCGCGCCGAGCTGAGCGGCTTTGCGCCGGCGATCAACGAGCGTGTCCCGCTCACGCTGGGTCAGGAACTCACCGTCAACCTCACGCTCAGGGTGGCCACGCTGCAGGAGACGGTGACGGTCACCGGCGCGGCGCCGCTCATCGAGACCTCGAGCCACACGCTCGGAACCACGGTCAGCCGTGAGCAGCTCGATTCGCTGCCGGTGCCCGGGCGCACGTTCACGGCCTTGGCGCAGACGGCACCCGGAGTCACGGGCGTCGGTGGCGGCGGCGTCAATGCGGGTGGGCAGTTGAGCCGCAACAACTCGTATCGTATCGACGGCGTCAGTAACGACAACAACATCCTCGCCAGCCCGCGCGGCGGCATTTCGCTCGAAGCGGTGCGCGAGTACATCGTCATCGCCAATCAGTTCGCGGCCGAGCACGGCGATGCCTCGGGCGCCATCGTCAGCGTGGTCACGAGATCGGGGACCAACGACTTCCAGGGGCGCGGGTTCCTGTTCCACCGCGACGAATCCTTCGACGCCCGGAATCCGTTCTCGAAAGCGCAGGGCTCGGGCAAGGCGCCGTTCAGCCAGCAACGCTTCGGCGGCTTCGCGGGTGGTCCGATCGTGAGAGACCGGCTGCATTACTTCGGGACGTACGAAGGGACGCGTCTGGATCAGACGGCCGTCATCACCTCGCCGCTCGTGCCCGTCGCCGAGCGGGAAGTGCCGAACAACGAGGAGGGCAATCAGTACTTTGGCCGCGCTGACGGCCGCCTCAACGATCGGCACTCGCTGTTCGTACGCTATCGCCTAGACGCGCAGGTCGCCTATAACAACGGCGTCGGCGGCCTCAACACCTTCGAGCGGGGGGTCGATTCGATCAATCGCAACCAGGACGTGGTGGTCAATCACACGGCGGTGCTGACGCCGCGGGTGCTGAACGAACTGCGGGTGCAGTTCGGCCGCCATTTCGCCGACAACGTCGTGCGCACGCCGCTCGACGCGCCGACCATCAACCGCCCCTCGGGCAACTTCGGCAAGGCGAGCAACCAGCCACAGGGCCGCACCGAGGATCGCTGGCAGTTGGTCAACAACCTGAGTTATTCGATTCGCGCGCACGACCTGAAGTTCGGCATCGACTACAGCCGAGTCCGTGCGACCAGCTACTTCAACAACAACACCGGCGGCACGTTCACCTTCACCACCGACCGTCCGTTCGATGCCAACGACCTGACGACCTACCCGACGCAGTACACGCGGAACATCGGCGATCCCAACCTGCTGCGCAAGAACGATCTCCTCGGCCTCTTCGTGCAGGACAGCTGGCGCCTGACGCCGCAGTTCACGCTCAATACCGGGGTGCGTTACGACCGCGAGACGGCATTCAAGGAGGCCACCGGAGTGGAGGACGCGGCCTTGAACCTGGCGCCGCGCATCGGTTTCGCCTGGGATCCCTTCAACGATCAGCGGACCGTCATCCGCGGTGGCGGCGGCCTCTACTACAGCAAAGTGTTCCTCAACATCACCGGCAACATCATGCTGGCGCGCCGCTTCGTGGGCGTGACCATCGTCAATCCGGGGTTTCCCGATCCGTATTCGCGCGGCCAGACAGCGCCGCAGGCGGCGCCGAGTACGACCGTTGCGCCCGACTGGGTGAAGACGCCGATGACGCGGCAGCTCAGCCTGGGCGTGAAGCGCGAGCTGAGGGCCGGCATGGCGGCATCGGTGGACTTTGTGAACACCCGCGGACGCAACCTCTACAACGCCCCTGACGTCAACGCTCCCGATCCGGTGAGTGGGCTGCGGCCGAATCCGGCGTTCCTGCGCATCACCCAGTATCAGACGACGGGGAATTCCTGGTACAACGGGCTGCAGATGGGCCTTGAGCGGCGCGGCGGGCGTGGGCCCCAGATCGGCATTTCCTATACGCTGTCCAAGCAGACCCGCGATGTCGAGGATTTCGGCTTCACCGCGCAGGATCAGCACAACCGTGCGGCGGAAAAGGCGCTGGCGAGCAACGATCGGCGTCACCAGCTCGTCACCAACGTGGTGTGGGCGCTGCCGGCGGATTTCCAAATCGGCCTCTTCACGCAGGCGCGCTCGGGCCTGCCGTTCAACATCACGACCGGCGTGGACAACAACCGCGATACCAACATCAACGACCGTCCCGATCTCGCGAGCCCGGATGGCGACCCGCGCGATCGTGCAACTTACAACGCCAACTTCACCGGGCGAGTCGGCAACCTGCCGCGCAACTCCGGACTGGGTGATGCGTATTTCGAGGCGCATCTGCGGGTGTCGAAGTTCGTCCGCCTGTCCCGGATTAGAGTGGACCGACTTGAGGTGTTCGTCGAGGCGCTGAACGCGACCAACTTCGTCAATCTGGGCGCGCCGACCGGCAATTTGCGGTCGGCGGTCTTTGGCCGATCGACGGGACTGGCCAGCGGCGCCAGCCCGCGGCAGATTGAGCTGGGATTCCGCGTCGACTTCTGACGACACGATGTCCCACCTGAAGCGCGTCGATCGGTCGTGCCGCAGATAAAGGTGAGGCGTTCAGGCGCGCCCGCTTGGGGCGCGACATCGACATCGCTCAGAGCAAGCTCAAAGGTGCCGTTGCGCTGATAGACGATGTCGGGGCCGCTGTCGGCGCGGAGGCGCTCGATGAATGCGTCGCACATGTCGAGGCTGCGCGCCGAGATTGCGCAGCTTGTCTTTATGACCCTCGATGTAAGGAGCACAGATGCTCGTGCGCTCGAACGGCTCTCTGGTGTATAACGGGTCCATCTGAAATTGGCCAATTGGAAATCCGGGATTAAAGCGGCCTCTGGTGCACTAAACGGCGGTTCGCAGACCCAAGAAATCCGGCGGGTGAGTGCTTCGACGCGTGGAGATGCCACGGAAACGCCAGGTATTTGCCGACGTGGACTTCCACCGCTCTGGCGTGAATATCGATTAAATGGAGGGATTCATGGACTCAGCTGCAGCGATTCGTGCCACTAACCCCGCGTGGCGTAAGGCCACTCTCGATCGAAACTGGGATGCCCTGCTCGCGATGTGCACCAGCGATGTTGTCTTCTCGCCGCCCGGGGAGCCACAAGTGTCGGGAAGCAAGATCAGACCCTGGCTTGAGGCATTTCCGATCGTGAAAGCGTTCGACGCCAGGTTCGATCGAGTTGATGTTAGCGGCGACTTAGCAGCTGTCACTGGAAGCGGGACGTGGATTGTCGAGATCAATGGCCAAGACGTACCGGGAAGCTTCAAATTCGCCGACGTGTTCCGAAGAGATTCAGACGGGAGTTGGCGTTATGCGCACGTGATCTGGAACTCAGACACCGCCTCGTGAACGGCGGGAGTGTCAGAACTCATACAACCAAGCGAGGAGAGACCGCCGCAAGCCAAGGAAGCCGGCCGCTCGCGCCCCCTCGACAGGGTGAGGGCTGGTGTTTGGTCCCGCGCACGTAGGGCCAGAGCCCCGTCCCTTAAACCGAACGCCGGTTCAAAGACCCAGCAGAGGCATGCGCGTTGCGCAACAAGCTACTTCTCTTTCGGTTTCGGAACCACGGCCGGCGCGCGGTCGAGAACGTTGACCAAAATCTGTGTCGGCGATGTGCCCAAACCGGCCGTGATGACGACCGAGTAGGTGACGCCTTCACCTACGAACGTCATCATCGAAAGACGCGGATTCGTAGCGGCCGCTCGCGAGGCCTGACTCACATCCTCTTTCCAGCCCCCTGTCGTCAGCGCCGCCTGGTAGAAGTCGCGAATCTCGGCGAGCGGTGCGGGCGAGGTCAACCGGAGCCGAATGCCGTCGCGAAGTGACTTGGTCTGGCGGCCCGTCGACACGATCGTGGCACCCGGCAGTTCCGGGAGCTTTCGAGCGCGGTAGATCTCGGGATATGTCGCTGCTGCAGGTTGGGCCGAAAGCACGGAAGCGGATGATGCGCCTGCGAGCAGCACGGCCACGAAGCCACCCACGACCGCGTGGCGAATCATCGACGGACCTGATTGCAGGTGCCGTAATCAAACGTCACTCGCGCGGTGCCATTGTTCCGTTCGAGGACGTTGCTGAGGCTTACATCCCCGAGCACGTACTGAATATGTGCAAAAGGAAACGTCTCGCCGGTGCCAACGAGCCCGGTCGCAGGAAACGTCTCGCCTTTGCCAACGAGCCCAGCAGAAACCTGAAGGCTGCCGATACGGTCGCCCTTCTTCGCGGTTTTCAACATCGCGCGCGCGCTCGCGGCGTCGAGCTCGATCGTCATCGCTTTATGGGAGCACAGGGACTGATAGTTCCGGTTCAGCGCGGTGATGCCGACCGAGAACTCCTCGAATGCGTCGCGAGGTGATACGACGGGTCGGTCAGGGTCTCCGCCTATCACCTTGAACAAGACTCTGGCGGTTTTGGACACGCCCGCCGGAGTCTGGGCCTCCGTCAGCGACGGCGCCAGCAGCGATGTCAACACGACGGTGATTGCTAGTCCGAGTCTCGACATTGGCAACTCCTGATGAAATGGTGGCGAGCCTACCACGGATTGGGGACGATACGCCGTCTGAGCGGCTCCGGTTAAACCGCACGCCGGTTCGCAGACCCGACGCCCACCACGCCCGTCGTGTCGTGTCGAATGGCGTCGCGTGCCGGAGTCGTGAGGTGCGAGGCGCTGAGGACCAGAACCGCCACGCCATCGATGAGTTACCGAAACCGAGCCGAGAGGGTTCAATTCCTTCCGGGCTCACCACAATTTCCCCACAAAACGACATGATTTGACGTCGCGCTTATCGTGACACTCGGGTTTGTCGCCCGCCGCCACACCCCCTGCACGATAGCCTGGACACGGTGCCGTCCAGGGCACCGCCCTGAATGGTCAGAGCGTGGGCTCGCGCCAGGGGCCCACGCGGTCGAGCATGGCGTGCACGCCGAGCTCGCGTCTCAGGGCTTCGAGATCGGCCAGCACCTCGTCATCGAGCGGCACCCCGACCGCGGACTTGAGGGCGACGCGGCGTGCCTCGAGTTCGCCGGGAATGAGAATCTCTGTTACGCCCGGGCGCCGAGCCCGTGACTTGACCATGCGGGCAAAGTCATCCATCCGCTGCCGGAAGTCGTCGAGCGGCATGAACCACGAGATGTCGATGGCCATCAGCGTGTGGCTCACATCGAGGCGGCCCTGATCGGCATACGGCATGAGTCCATAGCCGCCGCCACCGATGACACCGGTGAGCACATCGGTCATGAAGGCCAGTCCCGACCCCTTGTAGGCGCCGATGCCCAGCAGGGCACCGGTCATTGCCTCCTGCGGATCGTCCGTCTCATGGCCCTCAGCTGTCAGGGCCCAGTCACGCGGCATCGGCTGCCCTTCCCTCGCGCGCCACTGCATCATGCCCTTGCCGGCCGTGGTGAGGGCGATGTCGAGCACCGCTGGAAATCCGAGCCCGGTCGGCGCCGCCAGGCCCCAGGGATTGGTGCCGACGGCACCTTCACGGGCGCCCCACGGCGCCATTTCGGGACCGGCATTCGTGAACGCCAGCCCGATGCACCCCGCCTCGGCCGCCTGGCAGGCGTGCACCGCACTCGATCCGAAGTGCGTCGAGTGGCGCACGATCGCCGTGCCCACGCCGCACACGCGGGCCTTGTTGATGGCGATGCGCATCGCCTTCGCCGCCGCGACCGTACCCAGCCCGTTGTGGGCATCGAGCAGCGCCAGCGCCGGACTTTCCTTCACGACCTCGAGTGGCGCTGACGGATCGGTGAGCCCCTGGGCAATGCGGTGCTGATAGCGGCGCAACCGCTTGACGCCCTGCCCGTGGCCCGGATGAAACCGCAGCTCGGAAAAGACGAGTGCACCACCGAAGATGGCCGCGTCCTCGTCAGAGAGGCCCAGAGCCCGCAGTGTCGCTACCGTGAACAGTTCAAGGCTGGTGCGCGTCACCGCCGTCATCGGAATCATGGCCATGCCTCCCAAGTTGCCGTGGCACAGACGCGGCCACCAGTGCGACCGCTGGCGCAGAAGCGACCGTCAATATACATTAGGAAAGTTTCCGACCCCCCGGTGACCGCGCATGACCCACTCCCTCCGACCTGCACGACGCGCAACGGTGCGCGATGCCCGCATCAACGCCCGTCTGCTCGACATTGCGGACGGCCTCACGGATGTCATCCGCATGGGCCGTGGCGACCCCGACTTCGACACACCCGCGCACATCATCGCTGCCGGACAGGCGGCGCTGGCCAACGGTGCGACGCACTACACGCATACACAGGGGATCCTGCCGCTGCGGCAGGCCATCGTGCGCGACATCAAAGCGCACGGCGGGGCGTCGTACACGCCAGATCAGATCGTGGTCACCCCGGGGGCGCAGCAGGCGCTCTTTACGACGGCCCTCGGGCTGCTGAATCCCGGCGAGCAGATGATCGCCGCCTGCCCCGGCTACCATCCGTATCATCAGGCGGCCGAACTCGCCGACGCGCACGTCATCGACGTGCGCACGACGCTCGCCACCAACTTCAGCGCGACAGCCGAGATGATCGAGGCGCAGCTCACGCCCGCCACCCGCATCATCGTCCTGGTGAATCCCTCGAATCCGACGGGCACGGTGACCCCGCCCGATGAGGTGGCGCGCATTGCCGATGTCGCTCGGCGGCACGACCTGCTGGTGATTTCCGACGAAATCTATTCGAGGCTCGTGGTCGATGGTGTGCGCGTGCAACCCGTGGCGTCGCTGCCGGACATGCAGGACCGCACCATCACCATTTCAGGCTTCTCGAAGACGTACGCCATGACGGGCTGGCGCATCGGCTACCTGGCCGCGCCGGCGGCACTCGTGCCGGCGCTGGCCGCGATTAACAACGGGCTGGCCATCAGCACGTCGGCCGTCGCACAGCATGCGGCGCTGGCTGCGCTGCAGGGACCGCAGGACTGTATCGACCAGATGCGGCAGACCTACGACGAACGTCGTCGCGCGCTCTGCACCGGCCTCGACGCCCTGGGCATTCCCTATGCCACACCGCAGGGCGCCTTCTTCGTCTACGCCCGCGTCGCGGCGCTCGGACTCGGGGCTACCGACTTCTGCGAACGACTGCTGCGTGAGGGACGCGTGCTCGCCTTTCCCGGCGGCGTCTACGGTGACTACACCGACGACTTCATCCGCCTCTCCCTGACGGTGCCGACCGCTCGCATCGAAGAAGCCTGCCGGCGCATGGCCCAGGTTGCACAGACACTGGCCACCTCCTCTTCCACGCCAGCCGGCACGGAGCCGTCCCGATGATCTCCGACAACCCGAACGTCCGCAGCATCAAGCACATGGCCTTCGCCGTCCGCGATGCGGCGCAGGCGCTCGAAGCCTACACACGCTTCCTGCATGTGCCGGCCGCGACCGAGCTGAAGATCTACCCAAAGTCGCAGAACCGGGTGGCGCTGTTCACGCTGGGCGGCATCGAGTTCCAGCTGTGCGAGTCGCTGCAGCCCGATGGCCGCTTTGCATCGTGGATTGCCGCCCGCGGCCACGAAGGGTTGCATCACATCTGTTACGAAGTGGATGACATCGAGGCCGCGCTGGCCCACGCCGTGTCGCAGGGCGCCGCGCTCCGCATCTGCCAGGCGTGCCAGAAGTTCGGCGCGCATCCGCATCCGGAAGGCTGGGTCGCCTTCCTCGACAACGATGCCGGCGGCATTGAAATCGAATTCATGCAGGTCTACACGCCCGCGCAGCTCGACGAGTACCGGGCTTATCAGGGGATTTGACGCATGTCTGCAGCCAGGACAGTGACAGTCGGCACGGCCACCGCCGCCCCGGGCTCGGTGGTTCGCGGCATCATTCCGGTCACCACGCTCGCCGGCGACACGCCGCTCGGTATTCCCGTCGTGGTCATCAACGGCGCCCAGGCGGGTCCGTGCTTCTGGGTCGATGGGGCCATCCACGGGGATGAGCCCGAAGGCCCGCTGGCCTGCCAGATCGCGATGCGCGAGGTCGACCCGGCGCAGCTCTCGGGCACGCTGGTGCTGTGCCCGGTGCTCAACGTGGCGGCCTTCGAGGCGGCCCAGCGCGGCAATCCGCTCGATACGTTCAGCTATGACATGAACCGCATCTATCCGGGTCGTGCCACCGGTTACCTGACCGAGCGCGTCGCAGCGGCCCATGCCGAGGCCATGGGTGCTGTCGCCGATTTCGAGATTTCGATTCACTCGGGCGGCGCACACTCGTTCCTCGACAAGGCCATCTTCGTCGACGAGCGTCCGGCGTCGGTCGAGCTCGCCACGGCCATGGGACGCGGCTGGGGCTGCATCATGTCGTCGATCAGCCCCAAGGGCAGCCCGATGGCCTATCTCAAGGACATCGGCAAGGTCGGCATCACCGTGGAACTGGGCGGACGGTCAGCCACCTCGCCTGCTGCCTTCGCGGCCGTCGGACGGGCGCTGGCCGATGCCATCCTCAACATCCTGCGGCACTACCGCATGTATCCCGGGGAAGCCGCCTATCCGTCTCCGCGCTACCGCGGGCAGCAGGAAGCACTGCTCGCGCCGGCCTCGGGGCTCTTCCTGCCCCGCGAGGACATCCAGTTCCTCACCCCGATGCCCAAGGGCACGCCGATTGCCCGCATCACCAACATTTTTGGTGACACGCTGGCTGAACTCGTCGCGCCGGCTGACGGCATGATCTTCGGCCTGCGTGCCCTGCCGAACGTCACCACGGGCGAATGGTGCTGCTTCTTCTGCAAGGTTGAAGGCACGCGCGAATGAGGCACGACGGGTCACGTGACCTGCTCGGCTATGGGACCGAGCCCCCGTCCATCACGTGGCCCGGAGGGGCCCGCCTCGCCGTCAACCTGGTTATTAACTATGAGGAAGGCGCCGAATACGCCTTCGAGCACGGCGACGGGCGCTCGGACCTGGGCTTGCTCGACATCGCCCAGGCCCGCCTGCCGGCGGGCGTATGCGACCTGGCGGCCGAAAGCCTGTTTGAGTACGGAAGTCGCGTCGGCATCTGGCGGCTCATCCGCCTGTGCGAGGAACGTCGCGTCCCCGCCACCGTCTTCGCGGCGGCGCTGGCACTCGAGCGGAATGTGGCCGTTGCCGAAGCCGTGGTACGCAACGGCTGGGACGTCGCGGCCCACGGCTGGCGATGGATCGCTCACACCGATCTCGACGAAGATACCGAACGCGATCACATCGCCCGCGCCTACGCGAGCATTCTCCGCCTCACCGGACAGGCCCCCGAGGGCTGGTACTGCCGCTACGCTCCGTCGGCAAACACCCGTCGCCTGGTGGTCGAACACGGCGGATTCACCTACGACAGCGACGCCTACAACGACGAACTCCCCTACTGGGTGCGCGTCGGGGAACGGGCACACCTGGTGGTGCCGTATTCGCTGACGACAAACGATGCCAAGCTCGTGGGCGGGCCGCTCGTCACAGGCCGTGCCTTCGGTGACATGCTCATCGACACGGCCCACGAACTGCTGGGCGAGCAGCGCACGCGCATGATGTCGGTCGGCCTGCATGCCCGCATTACCGGGCATCCGGGTCGCCTCGTCGGGTTGCGTCGATTCCTCGATCACGTGCAGGGGCATCCCGACGTCTGGCTCTGCCGGCGTCGCGACCTGGCCTTGCACTGGCGCACGCACGTGCCCCCACCGGCGCTGTGATGCCCGCCATCACGGCCCGTCCCGTGGAGGCGGAGGCGTTCGCGCCCTTCGGCACGCTGATTCATCCGCCGGCGCACGCAGGCCAGCGGGAGATGTTCAGCGAATGGGCGTTACCTGTCACGGGACTTCGGCCGCAGCTGCACGTCAACCGGGTGGCGCCGAGCCGGTTGCCGCTGACCGTCTCTCAGGTGGAACGGCATCCGCACGCCGCCCAGATCTTCCTGCCGCTTGATGCGGGCACCTATCTCATCGTCGTGATGCCGTCCCTCGACAGCGGCGCGCCCGATATCGTCCGCGCCTGCGCCTGGCTGGTCCCCCCCATGCTGGGCGTCGCCTATCGCCCGGGTGTCTGGCACACCGGCATCGTCGCCCTCGACCGGGAATCGTGTTTCTCGGTGCTGATGTGGCGTGGCGCCGCCAATGACGATGAGATGGCGGCGGTGTCGCCGGTGACGGTGGCCTTGTGACCCGTGGGGCACGGCGACGACGAAGGAGACACGCATGAAGGTGGGAATCATCGGTGCCGGATTTGCCCGCGCGGCCTACCTGCCGGCCCTGCGCCACGTCCCCGGCGCGACGGTGGTCGCGCTGGCCTCGGCCCGGCTCGACCGGGCGCGGGCAGTGGCGGACGAATTCGGCGTGCCGCATGCCTATGACGACTGGCAGGCGATGCTGCGGGCGCACACCTTCGATCTCGTGTGCATCGCGACGCCCACGGTCCTGCACGCCCCGCAGACGCTCGCCGCGCTGGCATCCGGCGCGCACGTCCTGTGCGAGAAACCTGCGGCGATGCATGCCGCTGAAGCGCGCACCATGCTCGAGGCCGCCGAGGCGGCCGGGCGTCTGCATGTCATCGACCATGAGCTGCGCTTCAACCCCAACCGCATGCGCATCGCCTCGCTCATTGCCGACGGCACGCTGGGCGACATCAGGCACGTCATCATCACCAACATCGGTGCAGCCTGGAACGACCCCGGCAGTCGCGCGCGCCACGACTGGTGGAGCCTGGCCTCCGAGGGCGGCGGCCGCCTCGGTGCCAACGGCAGTCACCAGGTCGATCTGCTCAGGTGGTGGCTGGGCGCGGTGTCGTGGGTCACCGGCGCGGCACCGGTCATGGTGCCGCAGCGGCGCGACCCGGCGAGCGGCGAGGCGTGGACAGCGACGGCCGACGACGTGGCGTACTTCACCGCGGAGATGGCATCAGGAGCGGTGGCGCAGGTGTTCATCTCGGCGGTGGCCGCGCGCACCATGTCGAATGTCACGCAGCTGTTCGGCTCACGCGGCACGCTGCTGCTCGACAACCAGGACGAGCGGTTGTGGCTGGCGCGCGGCAGCAGTGCATTCGAGGACATCTCGGTGGCCGATCCGAATGCGGGCCTGCCCGGCGTCGGCGCCGGCATCTGGAATGTGTCGGTGGTGGGCCTGCTGCAGGCGCTGGGTGCCGCCATCCAGCAGGGGCATCGGCTGCCGCAGGCGGCGACGTTCGCCGACGGCCTTGCCACCCAGTGTGTGCTCGATGCGGTGCGGCTGTCGGGCACCGAACGCCGATGGGTGCGTCCGGCCGACATCGCGCTACGCTGACGTCGCACCGCACTCGGCGGACACGCCTCGGTGCGCCGCGTGGCGCCAACCCGACGCGCGCCATCGACGCGTTGAGAACAGACCAGGGCCTCGACGCCTCAGGGCGCGCCGCGTTCAACGGTCTCGGCCAGAGCCAGCAGCTCGTCATCTGTCAGGCCACTGCCTGACGCCGCGAGCCCCTGACAGACACGCCAGGCGTCAAAGCGGCATCCGGTCGGTGAGCCCTGCGCCTGCGCGAGGCGCACGAACGCTGGCCCCAGCGCTTCGGGATCACGCAGGGCGGCGCGACGGGCCTCCGGCCACGCGTCATACTCGGCGGCCGTCACTCCGGTCGGCTTGATCCGCGCCCCAGGCGTGACGGTATTGAACGACACGCGAGACCCGCAGAACTCGAGGGCGGCGGCACGTGTCAGGCCTTCGACGCCGAACTTCGCGGCACAGTAGGCCGTTTCGTCGGCGAACCCCTGCACACCAGCTCTTGACGACACGTTGATGACAGACCCGCCGTGCATCGCGAGCCTGGCCGCGACCGCACGCATCAGCAGGAAGGTGGCCGACAGGTTCACTGCCAGCACGTGGTCCCACACCGCATCGTCCGTCGTGGTCATCGACGTGATGGGCAGCACGGCGGCATTGTTCACAAGAATGTCGGCGGCATCATCACCAGCGGCCATCCACTGTCCGAGCGCGTGCACCGACGGACGGTCTGCCAGATCGACGCCTCGCGCCTGCACCAGGAGTCCCTCTGCTGCCAGTCGGCTGGTGGCGGCCTCGAGTTCGTCGGCTACTTCGGCGACCAGCGTCACGCGGGCCCCGGCCCGGGCCAGTGCCGCAGCCGCACCGAGGCCGAGGCCTCGCGAGGCCCCGGTCACCACGGCATGCCGTCCATTCAGCGAGGGCATCGCCTCAGTGCAGGAGCGCGCGCGTCACGTACGCACACGCGAAGCCGATGTAGTTGCCCATCGCATAGCCGAAGATGCCGACGATAATGCCCGGCGTGACGAGCGAGGGCCACTTCATCGACATCGAGAGGGCCAGCGCCGACCCGGGCCCGCCCACGGCGGCCTGGCTGGCGATCGTGATCGTCGCCAGATCACGCCGCAGCAGCCATCCCCCGGCATAGACGATGACGGCATGCACGGCGATGATGGTCAGCATGTAGGCGAACAGCATGAGGCCTGAAGTGCCCAGTTCGCTGATTACCGCCGAGGTGCCGATCACCACGAAGAACAGGTGCAGGGCAAAGTACGACAACACCGTGGTGCCTTTCAGCTGGCGCACGGCGGGCACCTGCGCCACGATCAGGGCGAGCGTTGTCTGCCAAAGGACGGGGGGAAAACCCGGCAGCAGCGGCGCAAGCTGTGCGGACAGCCATAGAATCGCCAGAGGAAGGCCGGCCAGGATGGCCATCTCTGTAACACTGAGGTCGGCGTGCGACCAGGCATCGCGAATGCGCGCGCTTTCCCGCTCGGCCGCTTCTGGGTCGGTCGTCACCGCGCCGTTTCGGTAGAAGCGAGATAACAGGCCGAACAGCCCGACCTGCGCCAGCATCCAGGGCACCGTCGACAGGTTATCGGCCACCGAGGCGGCTGCAAAGATCGACGGCTCTGTTTCGAGTCCGCGGCCAATAGCCACAAAGTTCATCCCGCCGCCGACGAATGCCCCTGCGAACTGGCCAGACAGTTTCCACGTTTCCGGACCGAGAGCGTCAGCAAAGAGCAGGCCACCCGCAAGACCACCGGCAAAGCTGCCGACCATCGCGAGCAGGTAGCAGATCAGAATCGAACGGCCTGCGCGCTGCAGGTCGCGCAAGTCTGACGCGAGAATCACGAGCACGATCGCATACGGCACCGCGTAGGTGTTGACGCCGTCATAGGCCAGCGATGCGTGAGGCATGACGCCCGCATTCGACAGCACGATGCCCAGCAGCGTGCAGACGACCGCCGAGCTGATCTGCTGCACGGCCGGCACGCGGTGCTCGAGCCACCGCGAGAACGCGATCAGCCCGAGCATAAACGCCATGAGCGCCACCGGATCGTGAATCATGCGCCGCCATGCTACTGGAGTGATGATTCCACTACAATGCCGCGCTATGGAGACATCCCGACGCAACTTTGCCGCCCTGCTCGGTGCCCTGGCCGCCGCCCCGCTGTGGGATCAGGCGGTCGCCGAGGCGCAGACACAGGGCACGGTCACAGCCGACACGCTCAGGGCGCTGCTCGATGCGCAGGGCGGGGCCGGCATCTTCGCCGACCCGGCGCGCTTTGCTGAACTGCAGAGCGCGGTCACGCGTTCAGCCATCATCGTCGCGGCCCTGCGCGCCTTCGATGTGCCGGCGGATGTCCCCCCGGCCGTCATGTTCAGTCGGAGCTGAGCCATGGCCGACGAACTCTGGTTCCAGTCGATTGCCGAATTGTCGCGCCAGCTCGCCGCGCGCACCCTGTCGTCGGTGGCGCTGACCCGTGCCTATCTCGATCGCATCGAGCGGCTCGACACGCCGCCGTTTCCGCTGCCGGCCGGTCCGCAGGATCGTCCCGGTGATCGGCTCGCCTCGGTCACCACCGTGGTGCGCGAGCAGGCCCTCGCTGACGCGGCCGAGGCCGACCGTGCCCTCGCCGCCGGTCCGCCGAAGTCACCGCTCCACGGCATTCCCTACGGCGTCAAGGATCTGCTCGACACCCGCGGCGTGCGTACCACTTGGGGCTCACAGGTCTTCGCCTCGCGCGTATCCGACCGAGACGCCGCCGTCGTGGAACGGCTGCGGGCCGCTGGTGCCGTGCTCATTGGCAAGATGACGACAGCCGAGTTTGCCGGGGGCAGTATCAGTACAGCTCTGAACCCGTGGAAGCTCGACCGCTCGACGCAAGGCTCATCGAGCGGCACCGTCGTCGGGGTGGTGGCCGGCCTTATCGGATTCGGCATCGGCACCGAAACGGGTGGGTCGATTGTCTTCCCCGCCTCGGCGGTCGGCGCGACGGGCCTGCGGCCGACGTTTGGCCGGGTGAGCCGCTTCGGCTGCATGTCGCTGGCCTGGAGCCTCGACAAGATCGGGCCGGTCGCCCGGTCGGCCGAGGACTGCGGCGTCATTCTGCAGGCGATTGCCGGTGGCGACCCGCGCGACCCGGGCACCGCCGATCGGCCTTTTCAATTCAACACCACACTGGGCTCGCTGAAGGGTGTGCGCATCGGCGTGCATCGGCCCGAGATTGATGCGCCAGAAGCTGCGCCAAACCGCCGGTCCTTCAATGACGCGCTCGCGGTGTTCCGTCGACTCGGTGCGACCGTCGAGGATTTTGTCCTGCCGGTACGCCCGTACTTCGAAGTGTTCATGCACCTCACGAGTGTGGAAAGCGCCGCATCGTTCCGGCGCCTGTTCACGGACGGCTCAGTGAATGGCCTGTTTCCGTATAACTGGTCACGGCGCGCCGACTGGATGGCAGCCAGCATGGCCCCGGCCTACGACTATCTGCAGGCCCAGCGCATCCGTCAGCTCATCGTGATGGACGGCGATGCGCTGCTGCAGCGCTTTGACCTGGTGGTGTGCCCCACGTTCCCTGGGGGCGCCCCCGATCGCTACGCTCCGACGTCGCCACCGCTGCCGCCGCCGCCCGTGTCGCCGGCGCCGCCGCAGTTGCCGCGTCTCAACTGGGTGGGCAACCTGTCGGGGCTGCCCGGCATGTCCTTTCCCTGCGGGTTCGACCCCGACGGCATGCCGCTCGCCCTGCATCTGATGGGTCGGCCCTGGGCGGAGCAGGCGGTGATTGACGCGGTCCGGCACTTCCAGCGCGACACCGACTGGCATACCCGGCGGCCACCCTATCCGTGGCGCGCCTGAGGGACACATCGCTCTGAAGGCGGCCGACCATCGAGACCGGCAACTCGACCTGCACTTTCGTCGCCTAGCCGATTGCCGTGCCCACCTGGTGCGCGATCGCTTCGGCGGCCCAGCCGCGCGCCTCGAAGACGGCCATCGCCGTGCGGATGCCCGCCAGCGTGCCGGCAAGGCCCTGCGCTTCGTTGAAGGCCGGCACGAGCCCCGAGATCCGCACCACTTCACAATTAGGACGCCGCGGCGTTGGCCGCCGACCCGACGATCGCACGCTACTGCCTAAGCCGGTTGTATTTGCGCAGTGCCGCACGCAGGCCGTCGTGCGGCAGACGCTCCACGCGGCGGTTGTTGATCCCCGTCATGGTCTCTGCCGCCACGAGGGCGTTGATGATTGCCTCCTCCGTGGCCCAGGCGGTGGCATCGAAGAGCGGGCTGATCTCTTCGTTGGAGACCATCTGCAAAGCGGCCAGGCCGGAGGCCTTGAAGGCGTCGGGGTTGGCGGTGGAAAACGCCAGGAAGATATCGCCGGAGCCGTTGCCCGACAGGCCGCCGGTTCTCGCCATGCCAAGCGTGGCACGGCGTGCGAGCCGCTTCAATTGGTGCGGCATCAACGGCGCGTCGGTGGCCACGACGATGATGATCGAACCCAGATCGCCGCGGGCCGGATCGGCCTCCAGCGCCGCCTGCTGCGGTGTCTGCGGAATCTCCTTGCCCACCGGCACCCCCGCCACCATCAGTTGCCCGCGGCGGCCGAAATTCGACTGCACGAGGACTCCCACGGTGTAGCTCGCGCCGTCGACCTTCACGACGCGCGATGAGGTGCCGATGCCTCCCTTGAAGCCGAAACACACCATGCCGGTGCCGCCGCCCACGTTGCCTTCCGCCAACATGCCGCCCTTCGCGGTATCAAGGGCTTCGAAGGCGTGCTGCGGCTTCACGTGGAAGCCGTTGATGTCGTTGAGCGCCCCGTCGTAGGTCTCGGCAACCACTGGCAGCGACCACCAGTAGCCTGAGGCGTCAGGCGGGCCGGTCCTGATCCGCCACTGAATGACCGCGTCGCGCACCACGCCCACGCTGTGGGTGTTGGTGATCATGACCGGACCTTCGAGGAATCCCGATTCTTCGAGCCACGTGGTGCCGGTCATCTCGCCGTTGCCGTTCTGGGAGTACCAGCCCGCAAACGACGGTTTGGCCATCGAATCGAGGCCACGCGGCATCACGGCCGTCACCCCGGTGCGAACGGGCCCCTCGCCCGCCTTGAGAGTCCCCTGGCCGGAGATGATGGTCGAGTGACCCACGGTGACACCAGCCACGTCGGTAATCGCGTTGAGCGGACCGGGACTGCCGTCAAACGGCACCCCGAGGTCGCGCGCGCGAGGCGCTCGCTGACCGGACACCACCGGCGCCAGAAGCAGGGTGGCGGCCAGCATCGAGGCCACCGTGGTGGGTGCGGTGAGTCGACTCATGTGGGCAAAGTGTAACGCCAATATGCCTAGCGGGCGTGAGGGCGGGCGCCGCGCCCATCACCGCTGCACGCTGAGGCGCTGACGCAGGTCGTCGAGTCCGATCGTGGCCCCGTCCTCAGGCTCCCCCCGCACCTCGTCTTCGTGGTCCAAGTGGTCTGGTTCACGCTGTCGTTCGCGGTGGTGGCGCGCCTGATGATCTGGCCCTGTCTGTCGAGGAGTTGCTCCGTATCTCCGCGCCTTCCTGGAGCCTTTCGAAAGCACCGCGGAGACAGGGAGCCACGCAGCTACGCAGGAAACGCCAGTGCCGCTGAGCGGCACAATCGAGCGCCCCGTCGCCATCCGCTACAATGCGCGGCATGCGGCGGCTTGCCCTGCTCCTGGCCCTATGCGCGCTGGCGACGCCCCTGGCGCGACAGGCGCCGGCGAATCTCGTCATCGAGAAGAACGTCGAGGCGCGCATGCGCGACGGCGTCGTGCTGCGCGCGGACGTCTATCGCCCGGCCGGCGGGGGACGGCGCCCGGCACTGCTGCAGCGCACGCCGTATTCGAAGAATCCGGGGACGGCCGACAGCCAGTTCCATCGCCTGGCCCGCGCCGGCTTCGTGGTGGTCGTGCAGGACACGCGCGGACGCTACATGTCGGACGGCGTCGCAGTGCCGCACGATGAAGGCGCCGACGGCTACGACACGATCGAGTGGGTGGCGACGCGGCCGGACGTGGACGGCCGCGTCGGGATGTTCGGCGGCAGCTACAGTGCAACGGTGCAGCTGCTCGCGGCGCCCCTCAGACCGCCGCATCTCGTGGCGCTCTTTCCGTCGGCGTCGTATGCGAGCCGCTACGACATGGTGTTCCAGGGCGGCGCGTTCTACCTGGGAGACGGCCTGTCGTGGAGCCTCGGCCAGGCCAAGGACGTCCGCCGACGGATGCTCGAGCCGCAGGCGAACCGCGACGGTGAACTCGGCCTCTCGCCGGAGGAGCGCAAGCAGTTGCAGGGCGAGTGGTATCGCCACCTGCCGCTCAATACGATCGAAGCGCTGCAACTGCGCCGCTATTCACCCGGGTACTTCGAGTTGCTGCAACGTCCCTCGTACGACACGTTCTGGACGACGTTCGACGTCGCGGCGAAACACCCGCAGTTCGAGGTGCCGGCGTATCACCTGACCGGCTGGTACGACAGCCTGCTGAACGGCACACTCGCCAACTTCAGCGGGCTCCGCGCCAACGCCGGCACCGAGCACGCGCGCCGCAACCAGCGGCTCATCGTCGGTCCATGGACGCATGCCCGGCCCACCAGCACCACCACGAAGATCGGTGCCGTGGACTTCGGGCCGGACGCCGGCTTCGATTCCGAGGGCCTGATCGTCGGATGGTTTCGTCACTGGATGTCCTCGGGAAGGTCCCCAGTCGAGCCAGGGCAAGACAAATCGACGGCGGCGGACTGGCCGGGCGCATGGGTGCGGCTCTTCCTGATGGGCGAGAACCGCTGGCGCGACGAGCAGGAGTGGCCGCTCCGCCGCGCCCAGCCAACGCCGTTCTACCTGCACAGCGCCCGCGGCGCCAATGGTCTCGACGGCGATGGCCGGCTCAACCGTTCGGCCCCCGCCAGTGGTGCGGCATTATCCGACACGTTCACCTACGATCCCGCGAAGCCGGTGCCCACCGGCCTCTCCGGCGCCTACTCACGGATGCCCGTCGACCGCCGCGAGATCCAGCAGCGTTCGGACGTCCTCGTCTACACGTCCGAGCCTCTTGCGGCGCCACTCGAAGTTACCGGACCGATTACCGCCGTGCTCTACATCGCCTCGTCGGCGAAAGACACGGATTTCACTGCTGCGGTCAGTGACGTGCAGCCCGATGGCACCGCCCGCGCGCTCACCGACGGCATCCTCCGCGCCCGCTATCGGAAGAGCAAGACCACGCCCGAGCTGCTGGTCCCGGGCGCGCGCTACGAAGTGCGCATCGATGTCGGCGCCACCGGCAACGTCTTCCTGCCAGGGCATCGCATCCGTCTCGAAGTCTCAAGCAGCAACTTTCCGCGCTACGACCGCAACCCGAACACCGGTGCACCGTTTGCGACCGATGCCACCACCGTGACCGCGCGGCAGACGGTGTTCCATGCGCCGGATGCGGCGTCGCACCTCATCCTGCCGGTGATTCCACGATGATCTGTCACACGCTGCCGCGCGCCGCGGCGCTGCTGTGCCTGGCGCCGGCGTTTGCCGCCTGCTTGCAGAACAACATCTCCCCGGCAGGCGAACTACCCACGCGCGTCAAGCTTGGCTATACCGTGGCGTCGTCGGCCGCGCAGCAACAGCTGGAGACGCGGTTTCGGCAAGGCGTCTCCGCGGACTCGATGTCCGCCCTGCACAAGCCACTCACCGCGCGGCCACATCCCGCAGGTTCGGCGGGCACGCAGGACGTCGTTCGCTATCTCCAGCAGACGCTGGCGGGTTACGGGCTCGACGTGCAGACCCACGAATATCAGGTGCTGCTCGCAAAGCCGAAGGCGATCGCGATCACGATGACGGCGCCGGCACGACGCGCGCTCAGCATCGACGAGCCGGCGATCCCCGAAGATCCGACGTCGTCGCATCCCGAACTCGGCGGCGGCTACGTGGCCTATTCGGCCTCAGGCACAGCCGAGGGTCAGGTGGTCTACGTCAACTACGGCCTGCCGGCCGACTACGCCGAACTGGCCACACTCGGCGTGTCCGTCAAGGGGAAGATCGCGCTCGCGCGCTACGGACGCAGCCATCGCGCCGTCAAGACGCACACGGCGGAACGGGCTGGCGCCCGCGCGGTCATCCTGTACAGCGATCCCGGCGACGACGGCGAGGCCAAAGGACCTGCGTGGCCGAAGGGCTACTGGCGAGGTCAGCACATGCTGCAGCGCGGCAACGCGAAGTACAGCTGGTACTGGCACGGCGATCCGCTGACGCCGGGTGTCGGCGCGACCAAAGACGCCGTGCGGATTCCCGAAGCCACGGCGCCGACCCTGCCGAAGATCCCCGTGGTCGTCGTGAGCTGGGGCGAAGCGCAGCACCTCATGGCGGCGCTCGGCGGCCCGAACGCGCCGGAACGTTTCCATGGCGGGCTGCGCATGCCCTACAAAGTGGGGCCCGGCCCTGCGGCCGTGCGGGTGCAGGTCGAGATGGATCAGGGGTTGCGCCCGATCTACGACGTCGTCGCGTCGCTCAGGGGTGCGAGCACGCCGGAGCGCTCGATCCTCTTCGGCACACACCACGACGCCTGGACGTTCGGCGGCGTCGATCCGGGCACCGGCGCGACGGCCCTGCTCGAAGTGGCGAAGGGGCTCGGTCAGCTCGCGAAAACCGGATGGAAGCCGTCGCGCACGATCGCGTTTGCGTTCTGGGACGCCGAGGAATTCGGTCTTGTCGGCTCCACCGAGTATGCGGAAGCCCTCAGCGCACAGCTCCAGGAGCAGCTCATCATGTACGTGAACATCGACATGTACATGAAGGGACGTTTCGATCCGGGCGGTGTGCCGTCACTCGCGGCGTTCGTAGCGGATGTGGCGAAAGACGTGCCTGAAGGGGACGCGACGGTGTACGAGCGTTGGAAGGTGTCGGAGGCGGCGCGGCAGAAGGTGACGGATACGTCGGCGTTTACGCCGGACCTCGAAGCGCTCGGCAGCGGCGCCGACTTCGTGCCCTTTCAGGATCATCTGGCCGTGCCGACGATGGCGATCGAGTTCATTGGCGACAACGGCTACGGCTTCGGCACCTATCACTCGAACTACGACTCGCGTGCCTACGTCGAGCAGATCGCCGACCCTGGCTTCACGCAGGGCGTGCTGATGGCACAGGTGCTCGGCACGATGGCGCTCCGGATGAGCGAGGCCGAGGTGCTGCCGTTCCGCTTCTCGCACTACGCCACGAAACTGCTCGACGCGGTGGACGCCGCCTCCGGCTGGTCACGCGACGCAGGTGTGGCGATGGACGCGGCGCCGCTCAGGGACCGCGCCGAGGCCGTGCGTGTCGCGTCGGTGGCGCTCGAACAGGCCATCGATGCGGCGCTGGCCGTCGGCGGGGTGTCTTCGTCCGCCCGGGCCGCGCTCAACGACCGGCTGAGCCGCATGGAGCAGACGCTGGCCGATGACGACGGCGCCGCTGACACGAAGTGGTACCGCCACGTGTTCTACGGCTGGAACATCTACTCGCTCTACGACGGACAGCCGTTGCCGGGGCTGGCCGAGGCGTTCCGGCTGAAGGACGCCGCCCGCGTCACCCACGAACTCGGGCGCATCCAGCGCGCGCTGGACAGGATGCACGGCGAGCTGCTGGCGGCGCGCCGGCTGGTGAATTAGTCGCGGCGTCGTCCGGTCCCTACTTGGCGCCCAGGATCTTGCGCAGGTACGTCTCGATCGTGTCGCCGATGGCGATCGTCATCAGGTCGTAACCAACGGCCAGCGGGCCGGCGTAGGTCTGCCGCGTCGGGCCTCTCGTGTTCCGTTCGTCTCCCTGCACCCGTGCTACGCCCCATACCCCGCCAAGCCCTCGTGTGGGTACGCCCCCGGACCAGGACACACGCGATGTAGCCTTCGCCGCGACATGGCCGGCTCGGCGCTCGGGTTGCAACTCTGACGAGGCTGCAGGCTTCACGTAAGGTTGCGGCCCGCATGCTGGTTTCCTCCGAAGAGGCTTCTGACACCCCGCTCGGGCCGCCGTGTTCTCGCGCGAGACCCGGGGTCTGCTACTCGGCGCTCCGGCGCTTACCGAGGCGGGACTCACACCCGCTCGAGACGAACAGCGTGAAGCCGACGATGTCTTGTCCGCTTCGTCACGACACACCACAGGGGGAGTCGATGCGCCTCGACATCAACGCCGAAGGATCGCGATCTGGCGCCACCCCTGCCCTTCGGCGCGGCCTTTTCGTGGTCTACTGACGCGAGGGCATCGGTGCGACCGTCTACAACTTCGACACCGATCGGGCCGACGCTGATCGCCAGACGTACGCAACGCTCGCGCTTCGCGTGGCTCGGCACCCTTCCGAGTTGCCCGAATACCTGGTGACCCGCGCGCTCGCCTGGCAGCCCGTGGCGAAAGTTCGCTGGCCTTCGGCGAACGATGCATCCCGTCTGGACTTCTTCGCTCTCGGCAGACTCGACCCCCGGCTGACAGCCCTGGTCAGTTTTCAACGAGCGCGGCTGGTCAGTTTTCGGTGAGCGTCAACAGTCAGGAGCGCCAGAAATTCAGGCTAGACTCCAGAGTCCACCTCGGCCGATTCACTTTGCGCACGAGGGCGTGTAAGCGCCGAGCCACCCGCGCGCCCGCCCGAGCGCGTCTTCAAGTCGAGACGTGAGGTCAATGTAGACAGGCACGTCGGGGTTCTCGAGCCGAACAACAACCGCGCGTGCGAAGACCTGGTCGGGATTCGCGGGGTCGCGTCGGGTGTCTTCGCAGTAGAGGTCAGCAACCAGCGTGTTGTCGTCACTGCAGAAGTCAGCCTGCTTGGTGCGGTACACGTGGCACGACGTTGAAGGGGCCCAGAGCACCTCGGCATCGGCGAGGTCACGTGGGGCGACATGGGCGAACATGGGCTGCTGGCCTCTCGTCGCCGTCCACTCTTTGTTGTCGCGCGTAAAGCCATAAAGGTCGTTCCACCTGGTCCTGGCGCCATCGACGATGTCTGTGGTGACCGTGACCTCCGGTTGGTTGGTGCAAACAAGACGCTGGCCCGAGGGCGATACCGACAGATGCGCACACCCCGTGATGCCAGCAGAGGCAACATCAACCCGTTCGAATGTCTCACCCGCTCGCCACGCAGTGGCGGTCGTGTCGATGAGGACAGGGCGAGGGTCTTTTCTGTCGATGTACGGGTCGAGTCCGACAAGCCACGGGCAGGTGTGAGCCTCGCGAGTCCCCGTAGGTCTCGTCGCAAACCGCCACACCGATGAATGAATCGCGAGCCAACCGGGGCGGCCCGCGATTGGATAGGGGTCCTCGCCGGCGCAGTCGTACGATCGCATACCGGTTTCGCGGTTGAGCGCGCCCAGTACGATTGTGACGGGGTTGGTGTTTGTGACAGACCCGCGGAGGTCGCTGGTCGCAGGCACCGCCTGCTGTGAGGTGTCGGACCATCGATCCGATTCGTCGGCGCGCTCGCTCACGTTTCTGCTGCCGAACACGAGCGTGTCGTTGTCGAGCCACGACGGCTTGTCGCCACTGCTCATCTCGACCTCGGCTCCGCTGACAAGGTCTTTGACGATGAGGGCGAGTCGGCGTTGCTGGGTCAGGCGATTGAACGCCACTCGCCGACCGTCGGGACTCAGGACGGGGTAGATGTGGCCCGTGCCTTCAACGAGGCGGCCGTAGTCTGTGATGCTACCGGTGCCGGCGTTGAACCCGAGTTTGCGAATCTCACAACCCGAAACTTCGTAACGCCAGCACGTGGCACGCGGCCCCACCGAGACCAGAATCGTGCGCTCGGGTGGCGCGGTGGCATCTGCGCCAGCCTCTTCGGTCGGGCGAGTCGTCGAGAGGCGGCTCTCTTGATCAAGCTCCTGCTCGAGCTTGGCGATCTCCTCGGCGGTCATGGCCTGCTGCCCGAGCGCCTGCACCCGCAGGGACGCGCCGTCTCGGCCCCCGTCGTAACCGACGCCCCCCGTCAGCAGACCGGAGAGCAACACCCACCCCGATGCGACGTACGTCTTGGTCATTTACGCCGATCCTCCTGCCGCTCTGGCCCTGTCGGCTCTGGGTCTGAACACAGGCCTTCCGTCCACCGGGAAGCCGCCCATACAGTCTATCGTCTGTACTTCCCGCTCCTGTCATAGAACTCGTCCGTGGCTCTGAATTTCGGCACCTGTCGCGGTCGCCACGCCTACTCCGTCGGGCCAGTCCACCTGTCGGCGCGTTTGCCCGCATGCTCACGTATCTCGTTCTGACCGGCGCCACTTGTTGCATAATCCGGCTGTCGTTCGGCGTCATGAATTGTGGTTTCACGAGCCGTGGGCGTTTCGGCCGTGTGAAGGAGGACTGGATGGGCGTACGACTGCTTGCCCGGGGAGTGTTCGTCGTGCTCTTGACGGCGGCACCGGCCATGGCTCAGGAGCGGACCGGCAGCATTGCCGGCAGCATCACCGACTCGTCCGGCGGCGTGTTGCCCGGGGCGACGATCCAGGCCACCAGCCCGTCGCTCGTGGGCGTGCAGACGGCGATCGCCGATGCGCAGGGCAACTATCGGTTCCCGGCGCTGACGCCCGGCACCTACGAAATCACGGCCACGCTGCAGGGCTTCACGACCGCCAAGACCGCGGCCGTGCGTCTGGCCATCGGACAAGTGCTGACGATCAATCTCGCACTGTCGGTGGCGACGCTGGCCGAAAGTGTCACGGTCACGGCCGAGACGCCGATCATCGACGTCCGGCAGAACGCCGCCACGGCATCGATCACGGCCGAGGAGATTGCCAATCTGCCCAAGGCGCGCGACTTCACCGACCTGGTGAAGACCGCGCCCGGCACGCAGCAGGAACGCAAGTCCGGCATCCAGATCGACGGCGCCGGCGGCGCCGAACATCGCTACGTCATTGACGGCATGGACACCACCGGCATCCGCACCGGCGTTTCGGGGCAGGAAATGCCGGTCGACTTCGTCGAGGAAGTCCAGGTCAAGTCGTCTGGTTACAACGCCGAGTTCCGCGCCACCACCGGCGGCGTGATCAGCGCCATCATCAAGACCGGCAGCAACCAGTGGCGCGGCGGCGTCGGCTACTACTTCCGCAACAACAGCTTCAACGGCACGCCGCGTCAGGAACTGCGCCTGCTGCCGACCGATTCTGCGCGCTCCGAGTACATCACGCGTCCGGATGACACGTTCTCGCGGCACGAGCCGACGTTCGACCTGGGTGGTCCCATCATTCGTAACCGCGCGTGGTTCTACTTCGGCGCCGCGCCGGACATCGAGCGCAACGCGCGCACGGTCACGTTCCGCAGCAACGGCGTGCGGCAGACCTTCGAGCAGAACGAGGAGGACTACAACTCGATTGCCACCGTCACCGCGCAATTGAGCCGCAGCCTGCGTTTCAAGGGCACGGTCAACCGTCAGTCGTTCCGCGACGAGCCGGGCTTTCCGACCATTGAACCAGACGGCACCAGCACGTCGAATCCGTCACTGTTTCCCGGCACGATCGTCCTCGACCTGTTCGACAACTTTTATGTCGGCGCGCTCGACTGGGTGGTGGGACCGAAACTGTTCGTCAACCTGACGACGGGGTTGTACGACTACGGCACGCACGGCGAGGGCGCCGGCACCCAGTTGCGGCACGTGTTCGGCACCTCGAATATCCAGAGCAGCAGCTTCAACTTTCCCGAGATACCCGACAGCCTGCGATTCGTCAGCGGCTACGCCGACTTCCCGTCGAGCAGCGTGACCAAGTTCGACGACTTCACGCGGCACGGCGTGAACGCCGACGTGTCGTACTACGCCAGCCGCTGGGGCCAGCACTCGCTCAAGGCCGGCTTCCAGTACGAGCGCATCGGCAATTCCCGGCTGGGCGGCGCACAATACCCGTCCATCAACCTGCAGTGGGGCTCGCCACGCAATACGCTCGACGGACGCAGCGTCCGCGGTACCTACGGCCATTACACGGTGACCAGAGTCCATAGCGCCGGCGACATCAGCACCCACGGGCTCGGGCTGTTCGTACAAGACTCATGGACGGTGCGACCGAACCTGACCCTCAACCTTGGGCTGCGCACCGACAAGGAAGAAATTCCCTCCTACAGCGAGGGCAACTCGGGCATCAAGTTCGGCTTCAAGGACAAGCTCTCGCCCCGCGCGGGCTTTGCGTGGGATCTCTTTTCGAACGCGAAATGGAAGGCCTATGGCAGCTTCGGGATCTTCTACGACACGTCGAAACTCGAAATGCCACGCGGTCTGTTCGGATCGGAGCACTCGGTCACGTATTACATGACTCTCGACACGTTCAACTGGCCGGCGATTCAGTGCGCCCATCCGGTCAACCCCGGGCCCAACTGCCCGGGCACATTCATCGAACAGGTGGACTTCCGCCACCCCGCCAACTCGGCCACCAACTTCCTGATCGATCCGACGCTCAAGCCGATCCGCACGCGCGAGTACACGCTCGGTCTCGACCACGAGTTCAACCAGCGGACGGCGCTGGGCGTTCGTTACGCGCGCAAGCGGTTCGACCGCACCATCGAGGACACCGGCGTGCTGGTGCCCGGCGTCGGCGAGGTGTATCGCATCACCAACCCCGGCGAACGGCTCGGCGAGAACGTGCTGCGCGACTTCGCCGGCTGCACCAACTGCCCCAACCAGCCCAAGCCGACCAGACACTACGATGGCGTGGAGTTCCGACTGGAGAAGCGGCTCAGCAACAACTGGCAGGCGACGGTGACGTATCTGCTCAGCCGCCTGTCGGGCAACTACTCCGGTCTGACCAGCTCGGACGAAAACAATCGCAACTCACCGAGCGTCAACCGGTTCTTCGACGGACAATACAACTCCTTCGATCGTCTCGGGCGGGCGGTGTTCGGGCCGCTGCAAACCGACCGGCCGCACGTCTTCAAGGTCCAGGGGTTCTACAACACGCCGTGGGGCACGAGCCTCGGCCTCTATCAGCTGCTCGAGAGCGGGACGCCGCAACAGACCCAAATGAGCGAGAAGGGCATTCCGTTCTTCCCGTTTGGCCGCAACAATCTCGGACGCACGGCCACCTTCTATCGCACCGACCTGCTGTTACAGCACGACGTCCGCCTGCCGGGAGGGCACCGGATCAACGTCGGGTTGAACGTTGAAAACCTGTTCGACCATGCCACGGTGACCCGCAACTTCACCACCGCCTATCGTGACACCTTCAACGTGTCCGATCAGACGTTCTTCAGCGGCACGTTCGACCCGGTGGCTTTGCAGGCCGCCTCGCCGGCCAGCATCCGTCCAGAATCGCGCTATCTGCTGGCGGACCAATGGCAGGACCGCCGGCAGATGCGGCTGCAGGTGCGCTACAGCTTCTAGCCAGAGGTGAATCATGTGCCGACTGATCCTGTGCGCGCTCGCCGTTGCCCTTACTGTCACGGCCGTTCCGTCCGCTCAACAATCGTCGACCTGGCGCCCCGTGATCCTGTCGGACACGGGCATGGTGTCGTCCGGCCATGCGCTCGCCTCCGACGCCGGCATCAGGATCCTGCGCGCGGGCGGCAATGCCATTGACGCCGCCGTGGCCGCGTGGGCCGTGCAGGGCCTCACCGAGCCGGAGATGACCGGCATCGGCGGCGACATGTTCATGCTCATCTACCTCGCCAAGACCGGCGAGGTGAAGTTCATCAACGGCACCGGCGTCGCGCCGATGGCGGCGACGGTGGATTTCTACAAGGGTAAGGGCGGGCTGCCCAGCGACGGCATTCTCTCGGTCAGCGTGCCGGGCGCAGTCGCCGGCGCGGAACTGGCGGCGAAGACCTACGGCACAAAGCCGCTCGCCGAACTGCTGGCGCCAGCGGTCGACCTGGCCGACCAGGGCTTCCCCATCAGCGAGTCGCTCGCCGGCGCGATTCGCGGCAGCGCGAAGAAGCTCTCCCCGTCCGCCAGGGCGATTTGGTACAACGGCGACACGCCGAAAGGTTTTGGCGATCGCGTCGTCCAGAAGGATCTCGCCAACACACTGCGCGACATCGGCGCGAAGGGCAGCGCCGCGTTCTACCAGGGCCCGGTCGCTGAGAAGTTCGCCGCCTACATGAAGGCCGAGGGCGGACTCATCGACCTGAAGGATCTGGCCGGCATCCGTGCCAACGAGGATCCGTCGATCAAGATCACCTACAAGGGGATCGACGTCTACGAGTGCCCGCCGAACTCGCAGGGCTTCGTGATGCTGCAGGCGCTCAACATCCTCGAGGGCATGAACGTGCGCTACCTGCGGCACAACAGCGCGCCGTACCTGCACGCCGTCACCGAGTCACTGAAGCTCGCGTTCGCCGACCGCAACAAGTACGTGGCCGATCCGAAGTTCACGCCGAACATTCCGATGCGCGAGATGCTGTCGAAGGAGTACGCGGCGGCACGCCGGGCGCTCATCAACCCCGACAAGGCGATCGACGGCGAAGCGCCCTTCGGCAACCCGCGCGGGCCGGCGACGTCGAGCCAGCCGCGGGTCGGCTACGCGACTCCGCAGCCCGTGCCCGGCACCGTGATCACGGCTGAGGAGAACGGCCACACCACCTACCTCGCCGTTGTCGACAAGGACCGCAACATGGTGTCGGTCACCTCGTCCCTGCTCAGCCTGTTCGGCAGCGGACACGTCGTCGCGGGCGCCGGCTTCGTGCTCAACAACCGGATGGCCTACTACGGGCTCGACGAGGACGACGTGAACGTGCTGCGGCCGGGGAAGCGCGTGCGCCAGACCATCAACCCGGCGCTGGCCCTGAAAGACGGCAAGCCCTACATGGTCTTCGGCACGCCGGGCGCGGATACCCAGCCGCAGGCCCAGCTGCAGTTCTTCCTCAACGTGGCTGAATTCGATATGAACGTGCAGCAGGCGCTCGAACAGGATTCGGTTGTCAGCACGTCGTTCAAGAGTTCGTATTACCCGCATCTTGCCGAAGGCAAACTCCAGGTCCCGGCGTCACTGCCGAAGCACGTGCTCGACGAGCTGGCGGCGATGGGCCACAAGCTCGACATCCGTAACGTCCGAGGTGTCGGATCCGTCAAGGCGATTGTCATTCATCCCAGGACGGGCGTGTTGATGGGCGGCGTCAGTCCCACGCGCGACAGCTACGTGATGGCCTACTGACCGCGCGGCGCCATGATGCTCGTCCGTTCGGCCGCTGCCGTCGCGCTGAGCGCCGTGCTGCTGGCGTCGAGCTGCAGCCGCGAGAGGCCGCCACTGCCTTCCCGCGACTTCAGCGATCTCGATCCCGAGGTGGCTGCGCTGCTCACGGCACTGACGGCAGAGGTCGAAGCCGACGCCGCCGACGCCGCGCGTTGGGGCCGGCTCGCCATGGCCCTCGAGGCCAACGGTTTGCTGGTACCGGCGGCCTCCGGCTATCAGGTTGCCGTGCGTCTCAACGGCAAGGAGGCGCGCTGGCGGTACCGGCAGGCGCTGGTTCGGGAGCGCCGGGGAGACGTGGGCGAGGCGCTCGCAGACCTCGAACAGGTGATCGCGCTGGCGCCCGAGTACCCGCCGGCGCGATGGCGCCTGGGGATGTGGTTGCTGGATCGCGGTGACGCCGCGGCCGCGTTCTCGGCGTTTCAAGCCGCCATCCGCCTCGCACCCGGCGATCCGGCTGGATACGCGGGCGTGGCCCTGGTACATCTGTCGAAACAGGAGAACGCCGAAGCGGCGGCGGTCCTCGAGAAGCTCCTCGCCGCGACGCCGGGCGATCGCTATGCCATGCAGCTGCTCGGCACGGCCTACCGGAGACTCGGCCGCGAAGATGAGGCGCGCTTCGCGCTGATCGTCGGCTCGACCGGGCAACCGGCCTGGACCGATCCGTGGTCCGACGAGATCAGCCAGTACCGGCGCGGGTTTGCCGCGATGCTGAAGGAGGCGACGCAGCTCGGGCTGGAACGCCGCTTCGACGAAGCCATCGCACTGCTCGACCGGTTGATGCAACTGCGACCGGCCGACCAGGCACTGCGCGTGTATCTCGGCGGCATGCACGCAGCGGCCGGCAGGGTCGATCGGGCGGCGTCGATTCTCGATCCGATCATCGCAGCGGATCCGTCGCAGTTCGACGCCACGATGCACCTGGCATCCGGCTACTTGTTCACTGGCGACCTCGATCGGGCGGCCGACTACGCTTCTCGGGCACTGGCACTCCGGCCGGCCAGCGCCGACGCCGCCAAGCTGCGCGGCATGGTGGCCTGGCAGCAGGGCCGCACCCGCGAGGCTGAAGCCCTCCTCGCTGCCGCGGCCGGGGCCGATCCGCGCGACCCAATGCCACACTTGTGGATGGGGATGATCCTGGGGCAGCAGATGCGCTACCTTGAGGCGCGGCAGCGCTTTGAAGCGGCGCTATCCCGGAATCCGCTGCTCGGCGATGCCTTGATCGGCGTGGCGGACACCTTTGCGGCCGTCGGGGCGTTCGCGCAGGCGCGGGTCGCGATCGAACGCGCCGGGCAGGCGGAGCCGAACAACCCGCGGCTCGCAGCCGCCCGCGATCGCATCCTCACCGCGGCCAAGACGTCGCGATGAGGTGCGTCCTGGTTATCGCTGCGTGGTGTGTGGCCGCGTGCGCTCCCCCACCGGAACCCGGCAAAGGCGCCGCATCGCCGCCAACGGCAGCAGCGCCGTGGTTCGAGGACGTCGCCGCCGCGCGCGGCATCACGTTCGCACACCGATCCGGGCATGAGACGCGCCACCCGCTCCCCGAAATCATGGGCGGCGGCGCCGCGCTCCTCGACATCGACGGCGACGGCGATCTGGATGCGCTCTTCATCCAGAGCGGTCGCCTGTCGGCGCAGGAGGGCGCGCCCGCAGGCCATCACCTCTATCGCAACCGGGGAGACGGCACGTTCGAAGACGTGTCGGCCGGCAGCGGCATCGCCGCCGTGGCGGGCTACGGCATGGGAGCCGCAACCGGCGATTACGACAACGACGGTGATGTCGACGTCTACGTCACCAACCTCGGCGCGAACGTGCTGCTGCAGAACGACGGGCGCGGCCGATTCGCCGATGTTACGCGACTCGCCGGCGTGGCGGGATCGGGCTGGAGCACGAGCGCGGCGTTTGTCGATGTCGACGCCGACGCTGACCTCGATCTCTTCGTCACCCGCTATCTCGACTGGCACAGCGAGATCGAGCGCGAATGCTACAGCCTCACCGGCGTCGCCGACTATTGCAGCCCGAAGAACTACGACGCGCCGACGAGCGACCTGCTGTTTCGCAACAACGGCAACGGCACCTTCACCGATGTATCTCGCGCGTCCGGTCTCGCCACCGCGGTCGGCAACGGCCTGGGCGTGATCGCCGACGACGTCAACGGCGACGGGCGGGTCGACGTCTTCGTCGCCAATGACGGCACGCCGAACCACCTGTGGATGAACCAGGGCGGCGGCCGGTTCGTCGAGTCGGCACTGATGTCGGGGGTCGCCATCGATCAGGACGGCGCGCCGAAAGCCGGCATGGGCGTGCACGCGGCGGACGTGGACGATGACGGCGACAACGAGCTGATCGTCATGAACCTCGACACCGAATCGGACTCGTTCTTTCGCAATCAGGGAAAGTTCTTCGTCGACGACACCGTCAACGCCGGCTTGCGCATCGTCAGTCGCCGCTTCACGCGGTTCGGCGTGGCGTTCATGGACTTCGACAACGATGGCCGTCTGGATCTCTACGAAGCCAACGGACGGGTCGGGCTCCAGGCCGAGACCTTCTCGGCGGATCCGTATGCCGAGCCCAACCTGCTGTTTCGCGGCACCACCGAAGGGCGATTCGAGGAGGTGACGCCACGAGGCGGCACCGCGCCGGCGCTGGTCGCGACCAGCCGCGCCGCCGCCTTCGGCGACCTCGACAACGACGGCGGAATCGACATCGTCGTCGCGAACCGCGACGCCGCGCCGCACGTGCTGCGGAACGTCGCCCCGGGACGCGGCCGCTGGCTGCTGCTGCGCGTGCTCGAGCGCAACGGCCGCGACGCGATTGGCGCCACGCTGTCGATCGCGGCCGGCGGGCGGACCCTCAGGCGCGATGTGCGAACGGGCTACAGCTATCTGGCCGCCAACGACCCGCGTATTCACGTTGGCCTCGGCGGCCTCACGAACGTGGAGTCGGTCACCGTCCATTGGGCGGACGGCAGCCAGCAGCGCTTCGGGCCGTTCGACGCCGACCGGATCGTGGAGCTGCGCCGGCGTCAGTAGCCGGAAGCGTACCGGGTATTGAAGCGCGGATGCAGGCGCGCGCGGGCGGCCGTGTCACGCCCGGGCAGCGGCTCGAGGGTGTCGCCGTTCAGCGTGTAGAGATCCCTGTCCTTGCACCAGCCGCGCAATTCGAGCACCAGCACGCGCGTCCATCCGGCGGCCGGCGCCGCCGGAGGCGCCTCGAAGTCCATGATCACCGCTTCGCCCGGGCCGAAGATCGCCAACGCGTGATCCTCCTCCGCCACCAGCGGCTCGATCGATCCGAACGCCGTGTACCACCCGCGCTGGTGCCGTGTATCGTCAAGCGGCCGGCGCGCGCCATCGTCGTAGTGCGGCACTCGCTGGGGACCGGTGGTGCGGACGGCGAAACCGTCCGAGCGGAGTTCGGCCGCGCGCAAAGCCAACCGCTGCCGGCGGACATCGGGCAGCGGCTCGGCGAAGACGACGGCCAGGCGGTCCCAGTAGATTTCCTGCGCGGTGCTCAACCGCACGGCCGTTGAACCGGGCGGCAGCGGCGGCAGCGGCAAGGCCATCTGCCTCGGCATCCCCGCCGGATAACCGAACTGCGGCGCCACGGTGTGCCAGCGGCCGTGTCCGTCGCGCACTTCCAACGTCGGCGGCTCGTACACCGCACCGGCCTGCCATGCGGCAAAGACCGTCTGCGCGTAGGGGTACTCGATCCATCCGTCGAGCAGCAGCACGGGCCGGCCCGGACCGCGGTCGATGGGGCCATCGAACGTCACCGTCACGCGATGCGGTCGAGCGAGGCCGATGAAACGGCCGTCGAGCTGCGTCGGCCCGGCCGCCGACAAATCGGCGGCGGCGAGCCGTGCCGTCACGTCTTCACCACGATCGTTCACGGCGCTCACCACCAGGCGTTCCTCGCGGTAGAACAACGGCGCGCCGGTCGGCGCCGCGCCGGCAATCGCCTTGCGCTCGTCGAGCGCCATGCGCCATCCGGGCGGCAGGTCGTAGGCCACCAGCGCCGCATGATCAAGATAGGTCACCTCCTCCATGGGTTCGGCGAGCTTGAGCCGGTAGGCGCCGTCGCTCGCCGCGACCGCACCCACGGGCAACATCACGTTCTCACGTGGCACGGGCTCCGAGTAGACCCCGGGGCGCTCGAAGAAACCGATGCCGCCGACACCGAGCACGTCGGTGACGAACCGGAAGCGGCTGCCATCCCAGGCGAACAGCACCGGGCAACTCGACAGCTGTCGTTGCGTTTCGCCAATGTGATGCAGGCGGCCCGCCTCGAGCGCGAGCTCGGTTTGAAACACGCCGTCCGACCAGGTGATCGCCACGAAGTCGGCACGCGGCGCGCCGCCGAGACCGATCGAGATGGGCTGCAGGCTTTGGCCTGGCCCGGACTCGGCGCGCAGGGTCTCGAAAGCCGTCCACCGTGAAGCGGCTCGCACGGCGACCCGCGCGCCGAGGCCCGACACGTTGGAGCGGCGCTGGTCACTGGCGGGATCGCGTCCGGAGAGCCGCAGTCCGAGATAGCGGGAGCGCCCGGGACCCGGGCGCCAGACTACCGGCGCACCGTCGTCACCGATGCCGATCACCGATGGCCCGAGCGCCGGATCGAGGTGCGCAATCGCCCATCCCAGCGCCGTGTCAGCGTCTCCCGGCGCGGCACCGATCAACTCCAGCGCGCCGTCACCGTCCGTATCGGCGATCGCGAGCCGGGAGGCCGCGCCCGGGCCGGGGGTGGGCATCGAATCCGGCCGCCACGCGCCGGCCGGGTCGCGACGCCACCGCTCGATGCCGCGCGTGCCCGCCGTATAAAGCTCCGCATCGCCGTCCGCGTCGAGGTCGGCGGCCACCAGCGCCGCGATCGACGACGAGGCCAACGCTGCCAGGTTGTCGTCGCGACGGTATTCCCAGACGCGGTCATTGATGAAGACGTCGTGCGGCGGCGTAGCCTTGACCACTATCACGTCCGCATCACGGTCGTTGTCCAGGTCGGCAACCGCCACGCCGCGCGACGCGCGGCCGTCGCCCGCCACACCGGCCGTGCGCCCGATCGCCCGGAATCGGCCGTTGCCATCGTTGTTCAGCAACTCGTTCGGCCCGGCGGCGTTGACGAGCCAGACGTCGAGATCGCCGTCGTGATCGGCGTCGAACACCGCGCCGTCGACGACGTCGGTGCGAGCCAGGCTGACGCTGCTGGCGGCCGTCACGTCGACCCATCGCCCGGTGGATGCCTGCTTCCAGATCTGCGTCCCGCCTGCGGCCCGGCACAGCACCACGTCGACGAGCCCGTCGTCATCGAGATCGCCCCAGAGCGCGGCGCGCACGCCGGCGACGCCGGCAAGCGGATGGGCGGCGTCAACGACGTAGCGCGAGTCCCGGCGCACGATCACGGCGTTCGGCGCGGGCCCATCGATCGCGCCGGCAATGAACAGGTCGAGAACCCCGTCCGCGTCGAGATCGGCCACGGTGATCGATCGCGGCGGTCCGCCACGCCGCCATGCCACGGCGGCGTCTACGAGCGGCACCGGCGGGGTGAAGCGGGGCCCGGTGGGCACCGGGCCGGAGGCGCCGGGCGGAGCGTCGATCGTCATCGCTTCGGCAAGCGGTCCCATGCGCGTGTACTTGAACTCCGCGACCAGCGCCTGCGGATGCCGTTCGAGCGCCTGAAACCGATCGAGCATGACGGCGGCGTCGGCCTCGCGATTGAGGCGGCGCAGCGCCAGGAACGCACCGTAGTAGGCGCTGCGCAACAGCGGCTGTCGAGCGGCGGCGCGCTGATGCCACTCGACCGACTCGGCCGGGGCCTGCGCCATCGTGATCCGCCCGATGAAGTAGGCGGCAAACGCATCCGGCGGATCGCTGGTGGCAACCTCGGTCAGCAGCGGCAGTGCCTGAGCCTCGCGGCCACTGTGGATCAGGAGCAGGCCGAGTGTGTAGCGCGCGCGGCGGCCGGCTTCGGGCGAGTCCAGCAACTCGCCTAGCAGCGCCTCCGCACGCGCCTCGTCGCCCTGGCCCTGGCGGTTCATCAGCGCAACGGCGAGGTTCAGGCGTCCCCCCGCCCAGTCCGGCGCCGCGGCGTGAATCGCCGTGAACGCGCTGACTGCGCCATTGAAATCGAACTGACCCATCAGGCCGACGGCCCGGTTGTTCTGCTCGACCAGTGCTGGCGTGACAGCGGGGCGCACCTCCGTGCGGCACGCCGCACACGACAGGACTGCCATCGCGAAGGCCGCTGCCATAACACGATTCGCGTACATGGGTGGCTGGGGGCGCGCCGGCAACGGATTCGGGACGGAGAATCTCGGAGAGGATCCGGTGGATCCTCCCCGAGCCGACAAACTACCAGTCCAGCTTCGCGCCCACGCGCATGATGGTCGGACCGATGATCGTCACCGGGAAGCGATACGTCGAGCCGCTGTTCCAGTTGATGTTTTGTGCCGCGTCGGCGTTGGTCAGGTTGTAGACGTCAAAGAACAGACCCACCCGTCTGCCTGTCGCGACGCTGAAGAACTTCTCGGCGCGGATGTCGAGAATGACGATGTTGTCCTGCCGCTGCGTGTCGATGGGTTCGGTGAGAATGCGCTGGCTGCCGTAATTGATGCCGTGCGCCGCACCGGCGAGGAACGTGCGGCCGAAGGCCTGGCCCTGCTGCACGCGCAGCGCCGGTGTGATCCGAATTCGGTACGGCGCGTCGTAGCTGCCGTTGATCTTCACGTTGTAGAGGGACCAGTTGTAGCGGCCGCTGTCGGTGTTGATCAGATCGTTCGGCGTCGACGGCGTCGCCAGCGCCCGCAGGTTGTTGCCAAAATACCCGCCCGACTGATCCTGGTTCCAGCGTATGGCGAACGAACCCTGCAGCGACCAACGACCGGACTGACGCTTGTTGGCCGAGAACTCGAGCGTGTGATACTCGGCATCGCCGGCGAGATTGGTAAAGAGGTTGCGCACCGGCAACGCCAGCGCCGCCGCGCTGAGGTTGAAGCCTGGAAAGCCGGGGCCGTCGTCGCCATTGCCCAGCACACCATCGGGCCCCGGATCGCGGATGGTGATCGGTACATTGAAGGCCGAGATCGGACGGTTTTCGTTGGCCAGGACCTGGAAGTTTTCGATCGATCGGTACACGTAGCCGCCAGCCACCGCAAATCCGGGCATCAATTCGTGCTCGAACCACGCGGACACTTCGCTGGTCATCGTGTCCTTGATGTTCGGATTGAGGGACGCGGTGGCGGCGCCGCCGCGCTGCGCGATGATGACGCCTTCTTCACCGGCGTCGTAGCGCCCGTTGCCGTTGGTGTCGGTCCAGCGGTAGCGACGGAACCAGTCGGGGGAATTGTTGTTGACGGCGGCGCCAATCCCGCTGGCGCCGGGGTTCCACGCGTAGCGGCCGTAATTCGCCTTGATCACCGTCCGGCCCGCGCCGGTGAGATCGAAGACCATGCCGATCCGCGGCACCGGCTGGTTAAACGTCACGACGTTATCGACAGCCGGGAACTGCAGTTGGGTGGCGTTGAAGCGGCCCACCGGCGGCCCCTGCTGTTCGGGAAGGAACGCGCGGTAACGGTCGAAACGCAGGCCAAGATTCAGCGTCACCCGCGAGCTGAGGCGCCAGCTGTCCTGGGCATACAGGCCGAGTGTCGTCAGGCCCTGCTCGGAAACGGACGGCGTGGCGAACAAATAGACTTCCGCGGGCACTCCGTTGTTCAGGATATGCAGCACGTCGCCGGGTATCACGCCCTGCACGCCGACGCCGCGCTCGTCGGTGAAGGTCTCGCGGAACCATTCGCCGCCGACTTTGAAGCTGTGCTGCCCGCCCCAGCCGCCCTTGAAATACGTCATCGAGCCGGCGATCTGGTTGCGCGACGGCGTGCGGAACCAGCCGTCGCGATTGCCGCCGCTCACGATCTGGTTGCCGATGTCCTGATACGCGGGGCTCTCGCTGTAGCGATAGTTCGGCCACACATAGCGGAACTGGCCGCCGCGGATTTCCGCAAACGACGAGTCGTTCAACACCGACTCGAATCCGGCCTTGTAGGTGTGACCCCAGTAGAGCTGCCGCCAGGTGGAATCTGCAGAGGTGTGGCGCGCCGTGGTGGCGCCGATCGCGTAGGTATCGAGGCGATTGGGCTGCGACTTGCGCCCCCATCCTCCGTAGGCGGTGATCTTGTTGTTGGTCGACAGCGCGTAGGTGCCCTTCGCCGAGATGTTGCGCAGCCCGGTCTCGAACGCCTTGACCGGGAAGTTGGGCAGGAGGACCTTGATGTTCTGATCGCGGAGCGATCCATACCACCATAACTTGTCCTTCTTCAGATAGCCGCCAACGTCACCGTTCACGTCGTGGTAGCTCTCGAGCCGGTTCAGATCCGACGGCTGCAGGCTGCCGCAGCGCCCGCCGGGACACAAGAACGTGGCGGTGTCCTCGATGTTGCTCGCCTGCACGCCCTTGTTTTGGTAGTCGGCGTGCACCTTGCCGTGATACTCGTTGCCGCCGGATTTGGCGATGAAGTTCGACCACACGCCGGGCCACGGCATTTCGGCCGTGTGTCCTTTGGTCTCGACCGCGACCTCGTCGATCGAGCCGTAGTCGTAATACCAGCCCGCGGCGCCGGTGCCTTCGGTGTTGACAATGCCTTCGACCATCGGCCGGTGCTGGTCGGTAATGGTGTCGTACGCCGAGTATCCGGTCTGTGTGCCGGCCGCGCTGCCGGCCACGTCGATGCGATTCACGACAATGGCGGGCGCAGCGGCGAGCACCGTCCAGAAATCGCGCGCGTTGGGCAGCGACGCCAGCCGCTCCTCGCCGAAGCTCGTGGCGGTGGTCGTGGCCGTCACGTCCACCACCGGCGACTCGCCGGTCACGGTGACCGTCTCCTGCAGCGTGGCGACGCGCATCTCGGTGTTGACCGTGGCCGTGAAACCGAGGCCGACGCGCACGCCCTCGCGCACGACGGTGCCAAAGCCGATCAGCTCGTAGGTGATACGGTAGTCGCCGGGCGGCACCGCCGGGAAGCGATAGTCGCCCTGTTCGTCGGTGACGGCAGTGCGAGTGCCCTGCATGTTCGGGCTCGCAATGGTCACCGTCACGCCGGGCAGCACGCCCCCGGTGGCGTCGGAGACCTTGCCGTTGATCGAACCGGTGGTGGCGCTGACCTGCGCGTAGGCGGGAGCCGCAACGGACCCGACCAGGATAGACAAGGCAACTGCGACGATTCTGTTCATTGCCCCTCCAATTGTGCCGTGAGTGCAAAGCGAAGATTCGACCACGCGGGGCCCGCCGTCGCTAGGCGACGCTGGCCCATCGGGGGGCATTGTAGGCGGCTGGAACGAATGGCGCAAGGACAAACCCGTGCGGCGGGTCCTACCGGTTGATCTTGCGCCCGCACCGGAGGAATGACAGTGGCACCTGGCCAGTATAGGTCGCGAATCCCGGGAATCTTCACCGACACGGGCGGGGTGAGATAGGTGTGGCGCGGCGGCGCGAAGTCGCCTACCCTCAAATCAGGGTCATGCCCATCAATTCGGCCATCAGCGGCCTGGTGCCCAGACACACCGCTCTCGACAAATTCGCCCGCGAAGTCGAGGCCGACGGCGGGATCAACCTTCGCAAGGCCGAGCCGTTCGTGCCTATCCTCGTCACCACCAGGAACTCGCTCTATCGGATCATTCCCCTCGGGCGGGGCGACACGGCCGTGCTCGTTCAGGGCGGCCGTTTCTTTCCCGAGCCGGCTGAAGCCCGACTCGTCGGTTCGACCTTCGGCGGCAGCGTCCTCATGATGCACTGCATCCGGGTGGGCATGTGCATGGAGATCGATCCGGGAACGGACGATGGCTTCATCACCACCACGCCGGTCCTGAACATTGAGATCGAGCGCGACCCGACGGTGCACTCGCGTCTGCACTGATCGAGTCCTGCAGCGCGCTACTTCGACGTGGCGCGCCAGTTTATCGTCGGCGAATTCACGAGGTCTAGAGGTCCGGTTCCCGACGCGGTCTCACGAGCACCCAGAGTCCCGAGCCGGGAGTGAGTGCCACGCTACTGCTTCGCCTCGGGGGTCCAGTTCAGACTGAGCGTGATCGGCGCGGTCGCCTCGTCCAGCACCGCGTTGATCCGAAACTGCCCGTCGCGGGTCACGTCGTATTGTCGGCCCAGGCGCCCCGAGTCCGCGCCGCCGCCGGCGATCCGCGTGGGAAGAGCGCCACCGGCGTGCCCGGCGCGATCGTAGTCCCGGTGACGGTGATCGGCGCCGCCGTCATCGTGCCATTGGGCACAAGGTAGTGGAGTTCCCGGCCGTCGCGCCGCCAGCGCGGAAAGACGCCACCCGCCGTCGACACCTGCCACTGCCCGCCCGCCGGGCCAGCAGACGCGCCAGACGCCGCAGGCGGCGCGAACGGCCGTAAGGACCAAGCCGTTGACCAATCACAACCCAGTCCTGTCCGGGCTGCGGTGGGCCCTCGGCAGCTCGCTGTTGCCCTCTTGGCGCGTGCCGGGGGGAAGCGACACAGCGAAGCCGAACGGGATCATCGCCGCATCGATGCCGTCAGGCTCCCCGTTCGATCCCGGCGACGATGCCGACGAACTGTTCGATGGGGTCGAGCCGCCTGAGTGCATCCAACACTCGGTCGAGATCGAGGGCCACGTACTCGTGGATGATCACGTTCCGGAGGCCGGGCACGCGCTCGAGCTCGAGCACCAGTGCCGCGGGGAAGCGCGGATCGCGGGCAAGATTCCGTACCGCCTCGGTGTAATCCTCGAACCAATCGCCGCGCTTCGCTCAGAGGTCGCCGGCAATGTCGATGACCAGCTGCGCGGCCATCAGCAGCGAGAACAGCACATCGTTGTGGAGCGACAGGTCGCGTTCGAGGGCGGCGCGGTCGGTGGCACGCGGCGCGATGGCGCGCAGGTGGTCGAGGTGACGCTTCAGCTCGGCGAGACGCTCGACGAGGTAGGTCATCGGACCATCGCCTGCAACTTGATCGTCCGGGCGCGGCGGAGGAAGGGCTCGAGGTCGGCGGCTCTCGAAAGCACCAGGCGGCGATGCGCCAGGTCGCGGGCGGCATCCGCCATCACGAGCGGCCGACCCGAGAACATGACGTGCCGGACCAAGTGGGGCGGAGCGTCGTTGAGGATCACCAGATCGACGTTCCGACCCGTCGCGCGCGTCAGCCGCCCAATGAGATCGAGCCTGGCTTCAAAACGAGCCTCGGCGGCCGGCAGCACGGCGCGATCGAGCAGCACTCCCACGTCCGCGTCGCTCTGGCGATGCTCACGGCCTTCAGACAGGCTGCCGAACAGGTATGCGGACACGAGTCCGCGCACGCCCTCCAGCGCATCGCGAAGCCGGTCCGCCGTGTCATGGCCGGGCATGGCCCCTTCAGTGTAGCGCGGAGACGGCCCCGCGTTTGCCGCCGCCTCAGTTGATGGGCGCGCGAATGGCGCGGCCCGGCGGCGCGACGTTGGCCAGGCGCCCGTTTGACACGACCGGCGTGCCGGCTACGAGCACGTGCGTAATGCCCTCGGGCGCCAGCGACGGCCGTTGATAGGTCGAACGATCGATCACCCGCGCGGGATCGAAGACGACGATGTCGGCGTCGGCGCCCACCGTGATGCGGCCCTTGTTGCGCATCGCCGGGATGCGGGCCTCCAGCCGGCGCGCCGGCATGATGGTCATCTTCCGCAGCGCCGCCATCAACGTGAGGGTCTTCGCCTCACGCACGTAGCGGCCGAGCACCTGCGAGAAAGTGCCGGTGGCCCGCGGATGCCCGCGGCCCTCGCGCAACTGGCTGCCGTCGCTGGCAATCATCGTCAGCGGGCTGTTGATGGCAATCTGCACGTTCTCCATCCGGCCGCCCCGCTGAATCACCGACCCGCCCTGCTTCCGGTAACGCGCGAAGCTGTCGCGCGTGAGCTGTTCGCCGGTATTCACCCAGGTGATCTCGGCAATCTCGGCGTCGGTCATGCGTTCCCAGGTGTCGTAGAGCGCCGACTCGATGCGCGTGGACCCGCGATGGTAGGGATACGCCTCGGTGGTGATGTCGATGCCGCGCGATTGCGCGTCGCCGATCAGGGCCAGCATGCGGGTGATGTCGTTGCCGGCGCTGCTGTTGACGTGCACGATGTGCAGCGGCGTGCCGGTGGCCACGGCGTTGGCGAGCGCCTCCTGCACGCCTTCGACGCCGCGCCGCACGTGGATGTGCGCGGGCGCCGTGTGCCGGCCGGCGACCCGGAACATCTCGAGCACTTCCCAGGGTGATGCCGCCGGCGTGTAGGCGGTGCCGAACCCGACGCCCACCGCGCCGCGGCGAAGCCCATGGTCGATGCGCCGCGCCATCTCCGCCACTTGCGCGTCGGTGGCCACGGCGCTGGCGCCCGGGCCGCTCGGCAGGAAATCACCGGTGTCGCCCAGCACGGCCATGCGCACGCCGATGTGCCCGATCGCCACGCCGTAGTTGACCAGGCGGCCGGGCTCGCGTTGGCGATACCACGCATCCACGTCGGGCGTGCCGACCTCGAGTTCGAAGACGCTGGTCACGCCGTCCAGGGCGGCATAACGGTAGTTCTCGTCGTCCTGGCCGTGGCGGTGGAGATCGACGAAGCCCGGCGACACAACCTGCCCGCTCGCATCGATCACCGTCCGGCCACGCAGCGGTCCCGGCTCAATCGCCGCGATCGATCCGCCGCGCACGCCGATGCTGCGCACCGCGTCGAGTCCGGATTCCGGGTCCATGACCCGGCCGTTGGTGATGACGAGGTCGAAGTCCTGCGCGGCCGAGAGCCGCCCCGGCGTCGCCACGGCACCCGCGATCGCGAGGGCGACGAACAGAGTGGCGGACGTCGACGTGAGTCGCATGCTTTCTCTCCTGCGGATGAGCGCGCCCGACCGCGGAGCCGCGTGGGCCCGCACCAGAGGGAGTATACGCCTGCCCGCCCACCGCGGCCCCGCTTCTACACCCGGCAGGACTGGACGGGGCTCACGCGAAGGAATTCATCACCACACCTGCGCCGAGGGTTCCTTCCTCATCACCACGTTGCGCAAACCCTGAGCGGCTATACTCTGACCTCGATGCAGAGACCGTCCGGCCTATTCGAAGACCGCGCCATGCTGCGTGTCGCGTTCGTGATCGCCCTGCTGATTCCCGCTGCGCCGTCCGCGCAGACCGTCACCGGCACGCTGCAAGGCGCCGTGAAGGACACCAGCGGCGCGGTGATGCCCGGGACCGTCGTCTCGGTCCGGAACCTCGAGACCGGCCAGGCACGCGAAACCGTCACCAACTCGGTAGGCAACTACGTCCTGCCGTTTCTGCCAATCGGCAGCTACGAGGTCACCGCCGCACTGCCGGGGTTCAGGACGGTCATTCACCCGCGGGTCACGGTCGCGCTCAACGACACGCGGGTGGTGAATTTCGAGCTGGCACCGGCGGCGGTGAATGAGAGCGTCACCGTGCGGGCCGAAGCGCCGCCGATCAACACCACCAGCGGCGAGATCAAGCACGCCCTCGACGAGCGGCAGATCGACGATCGGCCGACGAGCAACCGCGGCAGCTTCCTGGGGCTGGCCGAGACGTTCGCCGGCTTCGCTGAGAACCCGACGTCCGGTCAGAACAACCCCACCGCCTCGTCAGGCTCGTCAATCAACTTCAACGGCACGGGCACCCGCGGCGCGACGTTCCAGATCAACGGCGTCAACAACGACGACTCCTCGGAAAACCAGAACCGGCAGGGCGCCGCCATCGCCACCATCAAGGAGTTCCAGGTCATCACCAATACCTACTCCGCCGAGTTTGGGCGCGGCTACGGCGCGGTGGTGCTGGTCCAGACCAAGGCCGGCACCAACCAGCTGCGCGGCGAGGTCTACGACTACCGGCAGGACAGCGACTGGAACGCGCGCAGCGCCTTCTCGCTGATGAAGCCCAACAACCAGCGCGACACCATCGGTGCCGTGGCGGGTTTTCCGCTCCGCCAGAACCGGTTGTTCGCCTTCGTCAGCGCCGATCACAAGCGCTTTGAAGGGTTTCAGACCTACGCCCGCGACCTGTTTCTGCCGGCCGAACTGGCCGCGCCGCGGTTGACCCGGGGCAACGACACGCCGGCCAATCGTGCCTTCATCGACAGCATCCTGGCGCGCTTTCCAGCCGGGGCCGTGCCCAACGATGCGCGGAGCAACCGGACCTACCAGACCGTGCAGTCCATCAACCAGCCGGCCGACGATCACTCGGTGCGGTTCGACTGGACCCCGACCGCCAGCCAGACGTTCACCGGCCGATACCAGTACACCAAGCAGGTGTTCGCGTCCGACGACATCATCGTCGGCGAACAGGCGCGTCAGAACAACCAGCAGAGCAACCTCGGCGTGACCTGGACGCACACCATCGGCCGCAACACCGTGGGCGAGCTGCGCTACGGCCTCGGCATCCGCCACACGCGCGTCGGCATCGCCGCCGGCAACAACACGCCGATTGTGCGATTCGCGCTCTCGCCGGTCTCGGGATCGATTATCGGCAATGCCGGCAACTTCCCGATCAACCGCGATCAGACCGACAACCAGCTGGTCTACAACCTCACGAAGCTCTTCGCCGGCAGCCATCAGGTCAAGGCCGGCCTCGACCTCCGCTTCCAGCAGCTCGACGACCTGGCGGACAACTTCTCGCGCGGCTTCTGGAGTTTCAATCCGGTTTGCGGCGGCGTGACCTATGCCAGTTCCTACGCGGCCTTTCTCGACGGATGCGTGACCAGCTTCCAGACGGCGTGGGGCCCGTTCTTTCTCGAAAACCGGATGAACGAGTACAACCTGTATGCCGAGGACAACTGGCGGGTGCGTCCCGATCTGACGCTGAACCTCGGCGTGCGCTATGAGTTCGTGGAGGCGCCGGGCGAAGCGGCCGACCGCCTCGACTACGGGATTGCGTCCGACGCCAACAACCTGGAACCGCGCCTGGGATTTGCCTGGTCACCATCCCGGTCCTCGGGCTGGCTCCGCAAGCTGACCGGCGGGTCGGCCGGCGACTTCTCGATTCGCGGCGGCTTCGGCCTCTATGACGGCCGCGTGTTCCAGTCGGTGTTCTCGCAAAGCGGCGCGAGCCTCCGCACGAATCCCCCGAACGCGTTGTCGCGGACGTTCACCACACTCCCGGACATCCTGAATCTGTCCGATCCGACCGGCGGGTTCGTGTTCGTACCCGGCCCGCAGACCGCGCGGCACAGCATCACCATTGCGAACGGTGACCTGGAGATGCCGCGGACCCGCCAGTGGAATCTGACCATGGAACGGCGCCTGCCGTGGAATTCGTCCATGCGCATCTCTTACACGGGCAGCAGGGGGCGGGGCATGCTTCGCTACAAACAGGACAACCTGCCGCTCTCGCCGCTGGCCGGCCCGGTCCGAGTCGCCGATCATCCCAACAACGCACCGGCGGCCGGCTTTCCCGATCTGCGGGGCAAGACCATCGACCGCATTGCCGCCGACGTGAACTGCGCCGGAACCGGGCTGCCCGGCATCGGCACCACGGCTGCCTGCCCGCAGGCCGTGCCGATCGCCGACAACGAGATCAGCTTCCGCGTGCCACGCACCAACGAGCGGCGGCCGGATCCGCGCCACACCACCAACCTGGTGGTCTCCAACGACGCGCTCAGCTGGTACGATGGCCTGCAGATCGAGTGGATCCGGCGGCTGTCCGGCGGCTTGTGGTTTCAGACCAGCTATACCTACAGCGTGAGTGAAGACACGACGTCAGAGGCGACGTTCGTCGGCGCCGGTGACAGCAACCAGCTGGGGCCCGACAAGCGGTTTTCGCGGGGCTACTCGCGATTCCACACGCCCCACCGCTTCACGTTCAATGGCAGTTATCGCCTGCCGTTGCTGCAGGATCGGAACGACCTGGCCGGCGCCATCGCCGGCGGCTGGACCCTGTCGGGCATCCTGCGCCTCGCGCACGGCACGCCGTTTACGGTCACCGATACGGCACGCGACTTGAACTTCGACGGCTTCGCGGAGAACCGTCCCATCCTGCTCGACGCGTCGATCCTGGGCTCCGTCGTCAGCGATCCGGCAGTGTCAACCACGATCCTGTCGCGCAACAAGTTCCGCACCGCACTGTTCGGTGAGGGCGATCAGGTTGTGGGCCGGAACACCTTTTTTGGGGCCGGCCAGGCGACGGTGGACCTCGGGCTCTACAAGACGTTCCGGCTGGCCTGGCGCCACTCGTTCACGGTGCGGCTCGAGGCCTACAACGCGCTCAATCGCGTCCAGTACGGTTTCCCCACCTCGGATATCACGAATGTGAATTTCGGGCGGCTGCTGACCGGTGCCACATCCTACGCTCCGCGCACGCTGCAGCTGGGGTTGCAATACAAGTTCTGAGGTGGAGGGGCGATTCCGGCGCTCACCTGCGTTTGGACGTCCCTCGGCCCATGCTTCGCACGCAGCGGAGGACAACGGATGCATCGGCGGATGGGACAGCGGGGGTTACTGAGTATCGCGCTGGCGGCGCTGGCCGCCGCGTGTGGAGGCGGCCCGCCGGCGGCGCCGGCAGCGGAAACGGCGGTGTCGCTCGACACTCCGGCCATCGAGGCCGCGCTCGAAGCCATCAACCCGGATCGCATCAAGCAGCACATGACCGTGCTCGCCAGCGACGAGTTCGAGGGCCGCGGCCTGGGCAGCAAGGGATACGAGGCCGCGCTGCAATACGTCGAGAAGTCGCTCACGGCTGACGGCATCTCCCCCGCCGGCGACAACGGCGCCTTCCGCCAGCGCGTGCCGCTCAGAAACAGCGTAGTCGTGCAGAAGGCCAGCTCGTTGAGGGTGACGTCCGCACGCGGCACGCGCACGCTCGCCTACGGCAAGGACTACCTGCTCGCCGCGGATCAACGGCGCGAGAACGTGAGCCTCGAGGCTGCGCCCGTGGTGTTTGTGGGTTACGGCGTGAGCGCGCCCGCGCAGGGCTACGACGATTACGCCGGCGGCATCGACGTCACGGGCAAGGTGGTGGCGTATCTCAGCGGCGCCCCTGCCAGGCTGCCCAGCAACGAGCGCGCCTACTACTCATCGGGCGCCGTCAAGGATGCCGAGGCCGTCAAGCGCGGCGCGGTCGGCACCATCACCTTTACGTCGCCAGACGACCCCCGCTTCCGCTGGGATGTGACCGTCGCCACCGGCACACAGGGCAACTACGCGTGGACCGATGCCCAGGGCCAGCCGAATCGCGGCGATCCCGCGCTGCGCGGAGCGGTGTTGCTCAACCACTCGGCCGTGGCTGCGATCTTCGAGCAGGCCTCGAAGACTCCGGCCGACGTGTTCGCGGCCGCCGCCAGGAGCGAGCCGCAGGCGTTTGACCTGGCGACGCGCGTCTCCATCACGACCACGTCGACCCACACCAGCCTGGAGAGCGCCAATGTGGTGGCACGCCTCGAAGGCAGCGACGCCGCGCTCAGGAACGAGCACGTGATCTACATCGCGCACGTCGATCATTTCGGCCGCGGCGTCGCGATGAACGGCGACGACATCTACAACGGCGCCCACGACAACGCGTCCGGCGTAGCCATCGTCCTGGAAGTGGCGCGCGCCTTCAAGGCGCTGCCGTCCCCGCCGCGGCGATCGATCCTGTTCCTGTTCGTCACCGCCGAGGAGCGCGGCCTGCTCGGCTCGGACTATTTCGCGCGCAACCCCACCGTGCCGGCCGGCGGCATGGTCGCCGACCTGACGCTCGACATGCCGTTCCTGTACCACCCGTTGAAGGACATCGTCCCGTACGGCGCGCAGCACTCCTCGCTCGCCACGCCGGTGAATCGCGCCGCGGCGAAGATGGGCCTTGCCATCGGCGAGGATCCCATCCCGGAGCAGGTGCTGTTCATTCGCAGCGACCATTTCAGTTTCGTGAGGCAGGGCGTGCCGTCGCTGTTCATCAAGAGCGGATTCCAGACCGGCGACACGCGCGACGGCGGTGCCATCAACGCCGCCTACCGCCGTGACGTGTATCACAAGCCGAACGACGACATGTCCCAGGCCTTCGACTTCGGGGCCGGCGCGGACCATGCCAGGCTGAACTTCCTGACCGGGTGGCAGGTCGCGCAGCAGACCGCGCGTCCGGCCTGGAATCCCGGCGACTTCTTCGGCGGGCTGTTCGGCAAGCCGCGCTGACGAACCCCCGGCGCGAACGGCACGCCCGAGGCGGGCGCCAGGCGAGACCGGCATCGCGGGACCCGAGCCGCAGCGCGATAGGCGTGCCTGCGGCCCGGTTGATTGCGCGGCCGGCCAGCAGGTTGGCGTCGAGCTGCTTCAGCTTGCGCGCACTCGAACCGCAGAGGGCGAAGCGCCAGCGGGCACGGTGGCGTCCCATCAACGCCTGTACTTCGTTCAGGAGGGCGGGGATGCGCTGCCTGACGTGAGCCGGATCAGCTGAGAGCTGAAGGCTGAACGCTGCTCACGGATACGTATAACTCGCCAGCAATCCCAGCGGAATGCCGAGCGCCCAGAACAGCAGCAGGAACAGCGTCCACAACACGATGAACGCCGCCGAGAACGGCAGCATCATCGACGCCACCGTGCCGATGCCGGCGCCGGTGACATAGCGCTGGCAGAACACCACCACCAGCGGGAAGTACGGCATCAGCGGCGTGATGATGTTGGTGGACGAGTCGCCGATGCGATACGCCGCCTGCGTCAGCTCCGGCGCCAGGCCCACCTGCATCAGCATCGGCACGAAGATCGGCGCCAGCAGCGCCCATTTCGCCGACGCCGATCCAATCAGCAGGTTCACGGAGGTAGTGACCAGGATGATGCCGATGATGGTGACCTGGCCGGGCAGGGCCAGCGCCTGCAGGAACGCCGCGCCCTTGAGGGCGAGGAGCGGGCCGATGTTGGAGCGGCCGAACGCATCGGTGAACAGCGCCGCGAAGAACGCCATCACGATGTAGTAGCCCATCGTGCTCATCGACTTGGTCATGCCGGCCACGACGTCCCTGGCCGACTTCACTGTCCCCGCCGCCCGGCCGTAGGCGACCGCGGGGAACAGGAACAACAGGAAGATCAGCGGCACGATCGAGCGCATGATTGGCGCCGCGAAGGCGGTGAGCTCGCCCGTGGGGGCACGCAGTGCCGAATCGCCCGGGATGGCCCACGCCGCGAGGAGGGCGAAGCCGATCAGCATTGCCGACCCGCCGGCGGTGAGGCCCTGGCGCTCGCCCGGTGTCAGCGGCTCGAGCATCGGCATGGCGCTGGTGTCGCCGTCCACCGGCGTGGCGGCGAGCCGCGGCTCAATGATGCGGTCGGTGATGAACCAGCCGAGCCCCATGATCAGGAACGTGGAGGCGGCCGTGAAGTAGTAATTCGCGAGCGGGTTCACCTGCCGCGCCGGATCGATCAGCTGCGCCGCCGACTGCGTGAAGCCCTGCAGCAGCGGGTCGATGCCGGACGGGATCAGGTTGGCGCTGAAGCCGCCCGAGACGCCCGCGAACGCCGCCGCGATGCCGGCCAGCGGATGGCGGCCCATGGTGTAGAAGATCACGCCGCCGAGCGGGATCACCAGCACGTAGCCGGCGTCGGTGGCGGTATGGCTGAGGCACGCCACCAGGATCAGCATCGGCGTGACCAGCGCGCGCGGCGTCAGGTTGAGCATCGCCTTGAGGCCGGCATTGAGGAAGCCGACGTGCTCGGCCACGCCCACGCCGAGCAGCGCCACCAGGACAATGCCGAGGGGCGGGAAGTTCACGAACACGGTGACCATGTTGGCGAGGAACGAGGCCAGCGCCGCGCCGGTGAGCTGGCTCTGCACCTGGATCGGCTTGCCGTTGCGCGGATCGATCTCGGTGAACGCCACCGGCGCCAGCAGCGCCGACAACAGCCACACCAGCAGCAGCGCGAACACGAACAGCATGGCCGGATCGGGCAACTTGTTGCCGGCACGCTCGATGCCGTTGAGGCAGCGGTTGAGGGCGCCCGAGGGCGGGGCGGCGGTGTCAGCCATGGTGGCGCCATTGTAAGGGCGTGGCGCCCCGGTGGTCGATCTCTTCAGGCGGCGCGGCATTCCGGTGGCGGAACTCCGGCCGGTGGCACCGGCGCCGCACGCCCAGCCGCTGCTCGATGAATTTCCCCCGCGCCTGTTCCGACGACATGCAGGCGGTGGTCCCGAGAATCACTCCGGCCTGGGTCATGGCCAGTCCGGCGGCTCAGTACCGCCAGCTCGTAAGATCGGCCCCGGGCGGCGCCGTCTTCAGCATCCGCTCGACGCCGCGTGGGATGTACATCTGGTGATAGCGCAGGCGCGACAGCGCGTTTGGACGCGTCGGGTCGCCGTTCCAGCAATGCTCGGCGCGGTCGCCGTACTTCACCTCGCCGGCGTAGTACGGATTCTTGGTGCTCTCGAGAAACTCTTCGGCGAGATAGACCGCGTTGTTCAGATAGTAATTGTCCATGTCGCCGACGTAGATGTGGAGCTTGCCTTCGAGCTTCTTGCCGAGCCCCTGGTTCCAATCGCGACGGAGGATGTGCATCAGGTCGTAGTGCTCGCGCCAGTACTCGGCCACCTGCTTGTCGATGACGCCGGTGCGCTTGTCCCAGATGCGCGCCGGGTAACCGTCGGGCCCGACCGGTGAGAACACCGCTTCCCAGATGTCCCACTGCTGGCCCGATCGCGTCCTGGTCCCAAGCACCAGCTCGAGCTGGTTCATCTCCTGCAAAGTCGAGCTCACATGGCCCAGGTAGTTGCGCAGTCCGGGCCGCGGCGTCTTCTTCCAGGTGTCGTCGAGCCAGTAGGCGTTCTTGTCCTTGTAGATGTCGACCACCGTGAAGGCGCGGAAATCGATCGGGTCCGGGCAGGCGATGTAGGCGCCGTTGAACTCGTCCGGATACTTCACTTGCGCGCCCATGGCTTCCCAGCCGCCTGTCGAGCCGCCGTACAGGAAGCGGGCCCAGCCGTGTCCCAAGCCACGGTACTTCTTCTCCAAATACGGCAGCAGCTCATAGACGATGGCATCGCCGTAGGGGCCGATGTTGGCGGAGTTCACCGCGTAGCTGTCGTCGTAAAACGGATTGGCATGCTGGATCTCAATGACGATGGCACGAGGGAAGTTCGGGCCGGTCCACTCCTGGTAGAACTGCCACGCGTATTCCTGCTGCGTGCGGTTGTAGCCCTTCCAGTTGAAGCGCGCCGAGAAATCAGGAGCGAGGTTCGGATCCGGCGGCGTCTCGCGCCAGTTGCTCAGGTCGGCTGGGAAATGGCCGTGATAGATGAAGAGCGGGTAGTTCGCCTCGGGATGTGTGTCCCATCCTTCCGGCAGCAGCACGTGCGCGCCGAGGTGCATGGGACGGCCCCAGAACTTCGTCAACCGTTCGCTCTGGATGCGCTCGTGGCGCACGTAGTTGGTGTCCTGCGGCGTTGGCAGCGGCGGGATGATCTTGTCGAGCGTGATCGACACCATGCCGCCGCGCTTCGGGTCCAGCGTGATGGTCTGCGGCGTGCTGTAGAAGTTCCCCGGCGCCCGCGACCACACCTGACCCTCGCCGCGGTCCATCGGCAGCTTGACCGTGTGGCCATCGGACCGCTTGAACGTCTCGTAGACATGAATCAGCGCCTGCACCGAATACGTGCCGGCGGGGATGTCGTTGATGCTCTCGAGCGGAAAGCCCAGGGCGGAGCCGTCGAGCGTGACGGCGTTGCCTGGCCTGAGACCATCGATGTCGATGCCGAAGGCGAGCTGCCCGGAGGGGCCGTCGGCGATCTGGAAGCGTGGCTCGCCGGCCTTGGGGTCCCTGGCGATCATCACCAGCAGCCTGCCATCGACAGGAGTCGCCGAGGCGGCAGCGGGGAGCGTGACGTTGAACCGGAACGAACCGCCCTGAGCCCGCGGCGCCGGCTGGTAGAGGAGAAAGCTGGATATGACCGCAGCGGCAGCAACCAATCGCATAAAGGGAGAGTAGGAGGATTCCTGCAGGAGGGGAAGAGATAATTCTCTCTCGGTCGTCGAGAGGCGCGGGGCGGGGCTGGCCCAGTCGGCTCTGGGTCTGAGAACAGGCCGGTCGCGAGGGACCGCCCTTGAGCAATTCGCGACGTGCGAACCCAGCAGGTGCGCGCCGCCGCATCCGGCTGGTTTCTCCCCTATAGTTCCCCCATGCCAGCACCACTCCCTGCACTCCGCCGCCTGCTGCAGCCCCTGGCGGCCCTGGCGCTGCCGCTGGCCCTCGCCTCGGTGGCCGTCGCCGGCGACATCCGCGTGATGACATCCGGCGCCTTCGCGGCGCCGCACCTCGCGCTCGTCGCTCCCTTCGAACAGGCCACGAAGAATCGCGTGGTCACCGTGACGACGTCGACGGGCGTGGGACGCGACTCGATTGCGAGCCGCGTCGGGCGCGGTGAGGCCGTGGACGTGATCATCCTGCCCGCCGCGGCCCTGGAGGACCTGATTCGCGGCGGGTTCGTCGTGGCCGAAAGCCGCGTCGACCTGGCGCGGTCAGCGATTGGGATGGCGGTGCGCGCCGGCGTGCCCAGGCCCGACATCTCGACCGTCGAGGCGCTGACGCGCACCCTGCTGCAGGCGAAGTCGATCGCCTACTCCGCCAGCGTGAGCGGCGAGTACTTGTCGAAGGAGCTGTTTCCCAGGCTGGGGCTGAGCGAGACGCTCGCACCCAAGAGCCGTCGCATCGCAGGCGAGCGCGTGGGCGCGGTGGTGGCGCGCGGCGAGGCGGAGATCGGCTTTCAGCAGATCAGCGAGCTGCTCGAGGTGAAGGGCGTGGACCTGGTCGGGCCGCTGCCCTCCGCCGTGCAGCGCATCACGCTGGTGGCGGCGGGCGTGGCCGCCAAGTCCACAGACCCGGCCGCCGCGCGCGCGTTCATCCGCTTCCTCGCCTCGCCCGAGGCGGTGGAGACGATCCGGAAGACGGGCCTCGAGCCGCTCGCGCCGCGCTGAGGCCCAGTTGACCCGAGCGAGCCGACGACTTCAGACGGATCGGCGCGGAGGCCTGGGCTCAGACTGCCCGGCGATCATTTCGCCGTGTTCGGCAGGTACATCGACATCACCTGCACGGCGGATGTCAGATCGACAAACTGGTGCGGCACGCCGGACGGCACCATGATGAAGTCGCCCTTGGCGAAGTCGATTCTGGTCCCGCCGCTGATCGTCGTCCCCTGCGTGTTCGTGCCGTTCGGCTTGCCATCCGTAATCGTGCCGCCGGTGAGCATCGTCCCCGATCCGTCGATTACGTAGAAGAGTTCGGCGCGATCGGAGTGCGAGGCCGCCCCCTGCGCGCGAGGCTGCCGCTGCTCAACCCCGACGTTGTAGGGGTCGAGCGAGAAGACACGGACCGATGCGGATGGACGATCGGCGGGCAGCTTGCCGAGCGCCGCGTGCAGATCAGCGGCACGGAAGTGTGTGGCCCTCGTGCGATCGGTCGGCGCCGGCGCGGGAGCCTGCGCAAACGCGGTCAACGCGAATCCCAGAACAAAGACGGCACAAAGAACGTTTCGCATAATCCCCTCTCCCCGCAGCCCGCAGCCCGCAGCCCTATTTCGCCGCGAGCTTGCGGCGCTCATCGAGCAGATACGCGCGCAATTGTCCCGTCATTGCGCGATCGAACTCCGCAAACCTCGGCATGCCCCGCTCGACCATGGCGCCGTCGAGCACTTTGTCGAGACCATTCAAGATCCCCGGGGTGGAACGGCGTAAGTCTGGCAGCACCGTGGCGCCGCCGTGGCAACGCACGCAGTAGGTGTTGAAGAGCTTCGCGCCCGCGGCGATGTCGGCGGCGCTGGCCGTGCTCGGGATCGCGGTCACAGGGCGATCCGCCGTCCGTACCGGAGGCTTCGCATCACCGCCGATCCGGTAGGTCAGCAGCCGCCCGACGCTGCGGAACTTCTTCGGGAACGCGCCGCCCCATCCAGCCATCACCGACACGTACTGCTGGCCGTTGACCGCGTAGGTGATCGGCGGCGCCACGATGCCCGTGCCGGCGTAGGCCGACCACAACTTCCCTCCCGTGGCCGCGTTGTAGGCGATGAACTCGCCGGCCGCGGTTCCCTGGAACACCAGGTTGCCGGAGGTCGCCAGGGTGCCGCCGTTCCAGTAGTTGCCGTACTCCGCTGTCCACCGCGGCTTGCGTGCGATCGGATCCCACGCCAGGAGCCGGCCCTTGTGCGGGATGTCGTAGCGTTCCAAGTTGCGTCCCGTCGGCGCCAAGCCGAGGTTGTACTCGTTCGGAGTGAAGGTGAAGCCCTTGGGCTGCTCGTAGTACCGGCCGTTGTCCTGCGCCGGAATGTAGACCAGGCCGGTGGTCGGGCTGAACGACATCGCCTGCCAGTTGTGGCCGCCGAGCGGGCCCGGACGAATGTAGGTCCCCTTGTCGCGATACGCGGCGCCCGGCACTTCCACCGGCCTGCCGGTCTTCAGGTCCACGTGCGAGGCCCAGTTCACCTCCACGTACGGATCGGCGGCCAGCAGTTCGCCGGTGGCGCGATCGAGCACGTAGAAGAAACCGTTCTTCGGCGCCTGCATGATCACCTTGCGCAGCCGGCCCGGCTGGCCCGCCGCCGCTTCGGCGGCGGTGGGCCAGTTCAAGTCCGCCAGCATCATCGGCTGCACCGATGTGTAGTCCCACGTGTCGGCCGGCGTCGTCTGGTAGTACCACACCATCTCGCCGTTGTCGGCGTTGAGGGCGACGATCGAGCACAAATAGAGGTTGTCGCCGCCGCCGGGGCTGCGGATGTCGCGGTTCCACGGCGAGCCGTTGCCGGTGCCGACGTACACCAGATTCAGCTCGGGGTCATAGACGATCGAATCCCACACCGTGCCGCCGCCGCCGACCTTCCACCACACATCGCCCTTCCACGTGGCGACCGCTTTCTCGAGCGCCTGGTTCTCCTGCGGCTTGGAAGGGTCGCCGGGCACGGTGTAGAAGCGCCACGCCAGCTGGCCGGTGTCGGCGTCGTAGGCCGACACGTAACCGCGGACACCGTACTCGGCGCCGCCGTTGCCGATGATCACTTTGCCGTTGGCAATGCGCGGCGCGCCCGTGATGGTGAAGGGCTGGTTCTGATCGACAGTCGCGGCCGTCCACGCGGGCTTGCCGGTCTTCATGTCCAGTGCCACCAACCGTCCGTCCAGCACGCCGACATAGACCTTGTCCTTGTAAAACGCGGCGCCGCGATTGACGACGTCGCAGCAGGCGAGGTTGTCGTACTTACGATGCACTTCGGGGTCGTACTTCCAGAGTTGCTGGCCGGTCCTCGCATCCACCGCATAGGTCACGCTCCACGAGCCGGTGGTGTACATCACGCCATCAATCACCAGCGGCGTGGCTTCGAGGCCGCGATCGGTGGCGGTATCGAACGACCAGGCCAGGCCAAGCTGCGCGACGTTCTTGTCGTTGATCTGGTTGAGCGGGCTGAACCGCTGCTCGTAGTAGTCGCGGCCGTAGGACAGCCAGTCCTGGGTGCGCGACTCCGGCGCTCGCAGCGCCGCGTCGTCAATGGTCGCGGTGGGCTTTTGCTGTGCCGAACTCATCGTCACGCAGACGACGGCCAGGGCCGAGATGCTTCCAGCGAACGCGCGGTTCATGAACGCTCCTTTGACTCGAGGTTGCCGGATTGTCGCACTATCCGCCGCCAAAAGAACAGCGCCGCGCTCGGGTGGCAGGACGAGCCGGGGTGCGACGGGTGCGCCGACCCCGGGTAAGCCCGCCGACAACTCAAGACATGTCGTCCGGCGGCAAGCATGATATTTTCCCGCCCATGCGAAATCTTCGTTCGACCCTTCTTACTGCCGCCACCGCCTCGGCTATCGTCTTGCTGGTATCCGGCATGCGGCCGGCCGCCGAACCCCTGGACTCCGATGAGAGCGGGCAGGCCAAGCCGACTGCCAACGCGCCGACCTTCCGCGTCGATCCCACGTGGCCGCTCGAGATGCCCAACAACTGGATCATGGGCTCGGTCACCGGCGTGTTCGTCGATGCCAAGCAACACGTGTGGGTCGGACACCTGCCGGAGACGCTCACCGAAGAGGAACTCTACGAAGAGCCGTGGAAGGCCGGCTCGCCTGACCCTGCCAAACCGAAGCCGGCCGGCAGTCCGCTTGGCACCTGCTGCAAGGCAGCGCCTCCAATCCTCGAGTTCGACGCTCAGGGCAGGCTGGTGCAGGGCTGGGGTCAGGGATCGTTTACGGACTTCTCGGACTGGCCGCGCGACCCGCACGGCATCTTCGTCGATCACACCGATCATGTGTGGGTCGGCAGCCACAGCCGCCACCGCGTGATGAAGTTCACGCGCCAGGGCAAGCTGGTGCTGCAGATCGGCGAGTACGAAAAGGTCGGCGGCAGCGCCGACACCAAGCTGCTTGGCGGCCCCTCCGGCATCTGGGTCGATCCCAAGACCAACGAAGCGTTCGTCTCCGACGGCTACCGCAACCGGCGCGTCATCGTGTTCGACGGCGCCACCGGCGCCTACAAGCGTCATTGGGGCGCGTACGGAAAGCCCCCGGACGACACCGTCAAATTCGACTTCAGCACCATGACCAGCGGCCAGCTGCCGCCGCAGTTCTCCACGCCGCACGGCCTCACCGGCTCTCGCGACGGCCGGATCTACGTCACCGATCGTCGCGGCAACCGCATCCAGGAGTTCGATCAGTCGGGCAAGTTCATCAGGGAAAAGATCATCGCGCCGGCGACCGGGTCATCGGGCTCCGCCTTCGTGCCGGTGCTGTCGCCGGATCCACAGCAACAGTGGCTCTACATGGCCGACGGCACGAATCACAAGATCTGGATCTTGCGCCGCGCCGATCTGGAGATCGTCGGCGAGTTCGGCCGTGGCGGGCGATTCCTGGGACAGATGCTGCGTCCGCATGGCATGAGCGTCGACAACCAGGGCAACCTCTACGTCGGCGAAGCCTCGACCGGCCGGCGTGTGCAGCGCTTCCTGCTCCAGAAGCGCTAGCACGGCGACTCGTGGGGCCGGTTGCGCGCCGGCCCCACCCTTCCGTCCCTAAGGGAAACCTCCAGGTCAGCCGTGTTACGATGCGCATCCGTTTACCCGTACGGAACCCGAGGGAACCTTGTGAAGCAGTTGATGGTTGCAACCGGAATGATCGTGGCGGTGGCGTCACCCGCCTTTGCGACCTGGTCGGTCATCGCCGTCGATGCCAAGACCGGGCAGGTGGTCATCGCGTCGGCGACCTGCGTGCGGCAGCAGGGATTTCCCGAGCGCAAGCCGAACGGCGCTCGGGACCTGATGGACGTGCAGGCGGTGATCGTGCCGGGCATTGGCGTTGCCGCCTGCCAGGCCGGCGTCGACAACACGCGTGAGAACCAGATGCTCGTCTACAACGAGATCAAGAAGGCTACGCCGCCGGAGCAGATCATCGAACTGCTGAAGAAGGATCCGAACATCGAGCGCCGGCAGTTCGGCATCGTATCGATTCCGAACGGCAAGACGATCACCGCGCAGAACAACCGGGCCGGCTTCAACGGCGGCGGCAACTCGCGCTCGTCGAACTACCGTGGCGGGCAGGTTGGTGACTACTTCTACCAGGTGCAGGGCAACACCCTGCTGGGCGATCAGGTCGTCGAGCAGGCGGCGCTCGCCTTCACGCGCGCCAGGGGCACGCTGGCCGATCACGTCATGGCGGCCATGGAAGCGGCTGATGCCAACGGCGGCGACCACCGCTGCAACTGCGGCAACAATTCCGCACCGGACTTCCCGTGCGACAACCGGACGTCGCACGTCGCCTACATCGCGATTGCCAACCAGGACGATGTGACGGGCAAGACCCACAATGATGGCCAGTACTACGCCTACCTGGCGGTGGGTGACGATCAGAAAAAGGGCGAGAGCGCCAATCCGGTGAAGACGCTGCGGATGCGCTACGACGCCTGGAAACGCGATGGGGCCAGGAGGACTGCGCCTCCCGGCCCCACGCATTACACACCCGGCGGTCGGTAATCAGGGAGCCGGTCATCACCCGTGCTCTTCCTGATGGCCGGCCTCTGAGCACTCGCTACTGCTGTTGGCCGCCGCGGCCTCCGCGCGGTGGCGGCGGGTTCTTCAGCGTCCGGTACTGCGCAAGCGCCGCGTTGATCTTGAACTGGATGCCCATGCGGCCAATCTCGGCGGTCGCCTTCGTTGGATCACCCGACACGCCTGCATCCTTGGGTCCGCCCCACGGCATCAGCATGTTCTGGCGAATGCCGGCCGGGCGCACGTGCAGGATCTGCGACGTGTCGCTGATGCCGGCATGGCTGCCGATGATGTCGTCGTTGTAGCCGAAGGCCGCATCCATCCACGCGCGATAGTGTTCGCGTCCCTCGTTGTAGTACCCGGTCAGCGCGTAGACCTTCGTCGTGCCGCCCTTCCACTCGGCATTGAGCTTGTCGGCCACCGCGATCATGCCCGGCTGGTTGCCGCCGCTATCGCCGATGAACAAGATGTCGGTGGCGCCGTGGGCCTTCAGGCTGCGCGCAATGGCGTCGAGGACGGCGTCATACGCCGGCGACGGCAGCGAGATGCCGCCGGCGTTTTGTCGATCGGGGTTGCCCTCGGGCACGTACTGCAGCGTGGGCGCGACGAGCGCGTTGCCGAGTTTGCGAGCCATCGCGTTGGCGGCGTGCGTGACCGTGTAGTTGTGCTTGCCGAGCACCATGTGGTAGCCGTTCTTCTCGGTGCCGCCGATCGGCACGATGAACACCGTCTTGCCGGCTTTCATCGCATCGCGGTTCTCTTCCCAGGTGAGTTCGTCAATGAACACGGTGTCGGGCGCCTTGGTCGGCGTCTTGCTGGCCGGAGCGGTCTCCATGGTCGGGCGCGCCGGGCCCGCCGCCGCTGCGGGACGATTGGCGGCCGGCTGTCCGCCGCGACCGCCGCCGCCCTGCTGCGCGGGAGCGGGCACCGGCCCTTCGGTGCCGTCGTTCATCCGCGTGATCTGCGCGAGCGCGTTGTCGATCTTGATCTGCAGCAGCGCCTTGCCGATCTCGGGCGTCGACTTCGACTGGTTGTTGCCGCTGACGCCGTTGCCTTCGTAGTCGTTGCCGGTAAGCCGATCCTTGCGAACGTGCGTCGGCGCCACGAACAGCAGCTCGGAGGTATCGAGGATGTTGGCGTGATTGCCGACCTGGTCCTCGGCGACCTTCAACACCTTCGCGGCGTAGGTGTTCTGCTCGCGGTGCGCCTTGGTGTAGTAGTCGTCTACCCAATAGGCGGTGGCGTCGCCCTTCCACAGCTCGTTCAGCTGCGTCGCCGCCGCGCGCATGCCGTTGCGGTTGCCGCCTGACTCGCCGAGGAAGTAGACCTTCGTGATGCCGAAGGACTTCAGGCTGCGCCCCGCCAGCACCAGCAGTTCGGTGAAGCGATCCTCGGGCAGCGTGATGGTGCCGGGGTAGCGCATGTGGCCGGTAGGGGGATCCCAGCCGCCCTCGGGCACGTAGGTCACGACCGGCGCCACCAGCGTCTTGCCCAGCGCACGCGCGATCTTGTCGGCCGCAAAGTCCATGACGAACTTGTGTTCGCCGTCCACCATGTGCGGGCCCTTCTGCTCGGTGCCGGCCGTGCCGACGATGACGCTGGTCGTGCCGGCGGCAACGAGGTCTCGCACTTCGGCCCACGTCAGCTCTTCGATGAAGACCGTGTCGGGCGGTTTGCCGCCTGGGCCCGTCGCGGGCGCATCGCCGGGACGCTGCGCGGAAATCACACCCGCGAACGCCGCGCAGAGACAAGTCGTTGCAATCAGTACGCGCTGTTTCATGCGCCGCATCATACCCCGGGGCACCTCGGGCGGGACCCTCGTGGACCTCGTGGGGCTGGCCCCAAACGTCGCAGCGTCAACCTGTAGTCGACTGGGGGGGCTGGCCCCAAATGTCGCAGGCTGATTCTGGACGAAGCGTCGGGGCGATGCGCTAGCAGAAACTGCGATGCGAATCGGCACCTGCCACGGCAATTTGTTCGATGTTGGCATCAGGTCGAGCCGCCACTGCGCGGGATTCTGGCCGCACTTTCATCTGCGCTCGTACGGCAAGGAACTTGATACGAACACACACGTATGGCTCGACGCCTTCGCGAAGAAATAGCCGGCGGTACGTTCCACGTCATGAACCGTGGCAACCGAAAGGCTCAGATATTCATCGACGACCTTGACCGGCGCCGATTCTCGAGAATTCTGCTCGAGGAACAGAAGACTCACGGCGTCAAGGTGTGTAGTGAGTGTCAGATGGGAACCCACTTCCACTTGATCGTAACGACTCCCCGGGGCAACCTGTCCGACTTTGTCGGCGCGTTTGAGGGGCGCTTCGCCGACTACTCAAACAGACGGCATGGCAACGTCGGACACTTGTACCAGGGCCGATTCGTTGACGTCGTCATCGAGGATGACGTGCAACTCCTCACGGCGCTGTGCTACGTCTTTCTCAACCCGGTCAGCGCCGGGCTGGTAACCCGAATCGAGGACTACCCCTGGAGCACGTATCGGGCAACCGCCGGTCTGGGTCCGGCGCCGCCGTACCTGTCGCTCGAGTGGCTCGAGTCTCTTTACCCCGGCGAGCCGCTCAAGGATGCGCAGCAGCACTTTCGCGCACTGATGAACGAAGCGCAGCCGGTGGTTGCGTACTTCGGTCCACAGAGCGCGGCAGTCGACCCCTGCGCGGTGAAGCGGGTCGTGCGCTCCTACGTCGGCGAGAACCTGCGCCTTGGACAACTCCCGCGGCTATTCCGGTCGGCACTGAGGGCCAGCTTGTCGGAACTGTTTCCGCCGGGTCTTGGCCGGTCGGAACTGCCCACCCGCATCTATGATGCTCGGGTGACGCACGGATACCGCTTGGTAGAAATCGCCAGGCACTTGCGCCTGCACAGGGCGACAGTGAGCCGAATCTTCCGCTCAGCTTGTAAATCCCACGAGTGACGAGTGACTTGGGGGCTGGCCCCAAATGTCGCATTCACGCAACGCGAGCCGGGTGCGACGTTTGGGGCCAGCCTCCTGTGGTCGCCCGTGGTCGACGATGCGACGTTTGGGGCCAGCCCCCATTTGCTCGCGGGAAGTCTACAATTGCAGGTGATGCTTCGCGCTGCCCTGCTGCTTACGCTCCTGCTTGGCGCCTCGTGCGCTTCCACGGGATTACCTGCGCCCGCTACCCAGCCTTCGCCGGCGATGGAGAATCGCGCCGCGGCCGCCACGCGCCAGCAGTGGCTGGACATGTTCGCGCGCAGCTACTTTCCCGGCCGCAGCGGCCAGGTGTTCGTGGTGCCAAGGCAGGGCTGGTTCGTGACATCGCGCGAGCCGCTGTACGCGTTCATGCACGGCTCGCCGCACGCCTACGACACGCGCATCCCGATGCTGCTCTACGGAGCGCCGTTCATCAGGGCCGGCCAGTTCAACACCGTGGCGCGGCAGCAGGACGTCGCGCCCACTGTCGGCGCCTTGATCGGCGCGTCGCCGCTGCCCACCTACACGGGCCGCATACTCACAGACGCCATGACCAACAGCGGCCGGCCACGCGTCGTCACGATCTTCGTGCTCGACGCGATGCGCGCCGACTACTTCGACAAGTACGCCTCGGTGATGCCGACGCTGTCGCGCATGCGCAAGGACGGCGCGTGGTTCGCTCAGGCGGAAACCAACGTGATGCCGACCGTCACCGGCGTCGGTCATGCCAACATCGGCACCGGCACCGAGCCCCGCTTCCACGGCATCGTCGTCAACACGCTCTTCAACCGCAGCACCGGCAAGTCCCAGGAGGCCTACGACCGGCTCGATACCCGCGAGTTGATGACGCTGACCCTCGCCGACGCGTGGAACCTGGCGACCGACGGCAAGGCGGTGATTATCGGACAGGGCGGCGCGATTCGGGCTACCGTCGGCCTCGTCGGGCGCGGCGCGTGCCTGATCAGCGGCAAGCGGGTGCTGGCCGCCAGCTATGGGGGCGCCGACGGCGGATGGGAAACGAATCCCGAGTGCTACACGATGCCCGAGGCGCTCAAGCGGTTCGTCGGCCGCAAGGTGTGGGAGGCCGCCAACGGCACCTGGATGGGCCACGACATTGCCAGCGCATCGAAGTTCCGCGCCTCCGCACTCTTCCAGCAGTACGAAGCCGAAGCGCTGATGGCGGTGGTCAATGATGCGGCGGTGGGCGCCGATGACGTCAGCGATTTGATCTTCGTCAACCTGAAGGGGCCCGACTACACATCGCATGCCCACGGGCCTGATTCGGCTGAGCAGTCGGCCACACTCGCCGAGCTCGATCGCCAGATGGCGGCCTACCTGGCGCTGATGGACAAGAAGGCCGGCCCGGGCCGCCACGTCACCGTCATCACCGCCGATCACGGCATGCCGACAGCGCCTCCGGTCGGCGGCCGTGTGTATCTGGATGACCTGGTCGCACAGCTCAGCAAGCGGTTCGCAGCGGCAGGGACCTTCGTGAACTACTACAACGACGGCGCGAACAATCAGCTGCACCTCGATACCGCGAGGCTGCAGGCGGCGGGCATCTCGTTGCGCGACGTCGCCACATTCCTTGAGAGCCTCGAGGTGTTCGACGCCGCCTTCACAGAAGACGACGTCAAGGCCGCGCAGGCGCGACTGCCCCGGTGATGCGCTCGGTGGTCGGATCGTCGGCGTGAGTCCCGAACAAACCGTCGATCCTGGTGAGCACGTCTAGCACCGTCGCGGCGGCCTATCGCGCCCCCGCGGGCAGGTTCGAATAGAAATACCGCGCGATCAGCTTGTAGACGTGCGGGGTCGTGCCCGGCCCCTCCGAAATGCTGTGCGAGCGGTTTGGATAGATCATCGAGTCGAACGGCTTGCCTAGCTCGACCAGGCGGTTGATCAGCTTCTCGGTGCCCTGCACGTGCACGTTGTCGTCGCCGGAGCCGTGGATCAACATCAACTTGCCCTGCAGGCCCGCTGCAAAGTTGATCGCCGAACCAATCTTGTAGCCGGCCTCGTTCTCCTGCGGCACGCCCATGTAGCGCTCCTGGTAGATCGTGTCGTAGAGCTTCTGATCGGGCACCGGCGCCACCGAGACACCCACCTTGTAGACGTCGGGAAAGCGGAACAGCGCGTTGAGCGTGTTCGTGCCGCCGCCACTCCAGCCCCACACGCCCACGCGATCCTTGTCGAGGAACGAATGCCGCGCCATCAACGCGCGCACCGCGGCCGCCTGGTCTTTCGATGACAGATCGCCCACCGTGCCGTAGATCACCTTGCGCCATTCGGTGCCGCGCGGTGCCGGCGTGCCGCGATTGTCGATGCTGATCACGACATAGCCGGCTTCGGCGAGTGCCCGGTGGAACAACAGCTGGTTGCCTCCCCACGAATCGTTGACGGTCTGCCCCGCGGGCTCCCCGTAGACATGGGTGATGAAGGGGTAACGCTTCGTCGCATCGAAGTGTGACGGCTTCACCATGTAGCCATCCAGTTGCACGCCGCCGCCGATGTCGATGCGGAAGAATTCGGCGGCCGGGTTCAACAATGGCGCGACCTTCGCCGCCAGCGCCGACGGATCGGTCAGCGCACGCAGCGGCTTGTGACTCGGCAGCTCGATCACCTGCATCACCGGCGGCCGCTCGAATTGCGACCAGGTATGAAACGCCATTTTGCCGTTCGGTGACACGTCATAGCGATGCGTGCCCGGCTGGTCCTTCGGCGTGACTCGTTCCGGCTCGCTGCCGCCATCCAACCTGGCGCGATAGAGGTAGCGCTGCCCGGCGTTGTCCGGCGACGCCCGGAAGTACATGAAGCCGGCCTGTTCATCGAAGCCCGCGATGTCGGTCACGTCGGCACTGAACTTCGTAATCAGCTGCCCTTGGCCGCCTTCACGCGCTACGCGATACACCTGGTTCCAGCCGCCCTTCTCGCTCTGCCAGAGGAACGTGCGACCGCCATCCACCCACGGCACGTCCTCGTTCACATCCACCCACTGCTTCGACTCGTCCCGGAAGATCCGCTTCACGGCGCCGGTCTTCACGTCGGCAGACAGAAAGTCGTTGCGATTCTGCTGGCGATTGAGCTGCTGGATCGACACCGTGTTCGAGTCGATCCACCCAAGGCGCGCGAGATACGTGTTGCGCGGATCACCTTCGGTTTGCATCCAGGTGGTTGGCCCGCCCGCGGCGCTGATGACGCCGATGCGGACGGCGGAATTGGTCGTCCCGGCCTTGGGATACGGGATCCGCGTGATCACCGGATACAGCGTGTCGGTGTTGTTGATCAGCGAGAAGATCTCGACACCGGTGCTGTCGAACTGCCAGTAGGCGACCGACCTGCCGTCCGGGCTCCAGCGGAAGCCGTCGCGCACGCCGAACTCTTCCTCGTAGACCCAGTCGGACGTGCCGTTGATGGTGGTTTCGGAGCCGTCCCTGGTCAGCTGGGTGACCTGTCCGTCCGACAAACGCTCGACGTAGATGTTGTTGCCGCGCACGTAGCCGACCCGCGTCGCATCGGGCGAGAACTTGGCGAACATCAGCGATGCCTCCGGATGCGTCGTCCCGACCTTCTGCAGGCCACCGCCCCGCAGGTTCAGCACCCAATAGTCGCCGCGCGTGTTCTGACGCCAGACCTTTCGCGTGTTCGTGAACAGCAACACCTTCGAGTCATCGTCCGACCAGACGTAGTCGGCGATGCTGAGCGGCGTCTTGGCGCCCGCGGGGGTCAGCTGCGCACCGGAGATGAGCACACTGCGCGCGCCGGTGGCGGCATCGACCTTGATGATCTCCGATCCGCCGTTGGCGCGCTCCACGATCGTGTAGGAGATGCCGTCGGCCAGCCAGCGAGCCGGGCCGAAACGCGGCAGCGCGTACTCGCCGCCCCCGTAGATGCGCTCGATCTGCTGCTCGAGCGCACGCCAGCGATCGTCCTGCTGGGCAGCGGCGGCGGCGCCCAGGACGAGGGCGCACAGCAGGACATGGAGAGAGCGGCGAATGACCATAGGGCAATGATACAGCGCGGTCGATCGCGATTGCCGGCCGTCGCGGGTCGTCGCTCTGCGGGCCGGCCGGCTACATGCGAGCGCGCAGCTCGGTATCGATCGCCGTCAGAAACTCCTCCGTCGTCAGGAACGGATGGTCCGGACGAATGAGAATCGCCAGGTCCTTGGTCATGCGTCCTGATTCGACGACGTCCACGCACACCTTCTCAAGTTTCTCGGCAAACTCCACCACGTCGGGCGTGCCGTCGAACTTGCCGCGATACTGCAGCCCGCGCGTCCAGGCATAGATCGAGGCGATCGGGTTCGTCGAGGTCGGCTTGCCCTGCTGATGGAGCCGGTAATGCCGGGTCACCGTGCCGTGCGCGGCTTCCGCTTCAACCGCCTTGCCGTCCGGCGACATCAGCACCGACGTCATCAGGCCGAGCGAGCCGTAGCCCTGCGCGACGGTGTCGGACTGCACGTCACCGTCGTAGTTCTTGCAGGCCCACAGGTAACCGCCGTTCCACTTCAGGTTCGACGCTACCATGTCGTCGATCAGGCGATGCTCGTAGGTCAGGCCCTTCGCCTCGAACTGCGGCTTGAACTCGGTGTCGTAGATGCGCTGGAACGTGTTCTTGAAGGTGCCGTCGTAGACCTTGAGGATGGTGTTCTTCGACGACAGGTAGACCGGATAGTTACGGCCCAGCGCGTAGATGAAACAGGCGCGCGCGAAGCCCTCGATCGACGCATCGAGATTGAACATGCCCATCGCGATGCCGCTGCCCCTGGTCTTGATCACTTCGCGCGAGATCCCCTCGCCGCCGCCCTCGGGCGTCCAGCTGATGGTGATCGTGCCGGCGCCCGGGAACGTGAAGTCCTGCGCGCGGTATTGATCGCCGAAGCCGTGACGGGCCACCACGACGGGCTTGTCCCAGTGCGGAACCAGGCGCGGCACGTTCGTGCAGATGATCGGCTCGCGGAAGATCGTGCCGTCCAGGATGTTGCGGATCGTCCCGTTCGGCGACTTCCACATCTGTTTCAGGTTGAATTCCTTGACGCGCGCTTCATCGGGCGTGATGGTCGCGCACTTGACGGCGACGCCGTACTGCCTGGTCGCGTTGGCGGAGTCGATGGTGATCTGATCGTTGGTCTTGTCGCGCGCCTCGACGCCAAGGTCGAAGTACTTCAGGTCGATGTCGAGATAGGGGAGGATGAGCTGTTCGCGGATGTTCTGCCAGATGATGCGCGTCATCTCGTCGCCGTCCATCTCGACGACGGGATTCCTGACCTTGATCTTTGCCACGCGGGTCTCCTAAACATACAATGGTATCCCACGACGGTAGCCGACTTTGTCGCCTGAGGTCGTCGGTCGAGTGGTGCGGGCCTCGGGGTGATGTGCGGAGTGGCGAACCTGGCCATCCGCAACACCGGACCGGCTGACGCGCACGTCTAAAGAGACATGTGGAAAATGGTGGTGGCAGTGGCTGGGGTGTTGGCACAAGCACCGTCCCTGCCGCAGGCCGTCACCCCATGGCCGGCGGGCCTGGGCGGGACGCTCGTGTTTCAGAGCGACCGGCCCGGTCCCGACAATCCGAGCCACCGCAATCACATCTTCACGATCGACGTCGGGACCGGCAAGGTCACGCAGCTCACCTCCGGCGCGAACCATCACGACCAACACCCGAAGTGGTCGCCCGATGGCCGGCGCATCTCGTTTGTGTCGTCACGCGGCGGCAACTTCGATCTTTACGTGATGGACGCCGATGGCCGGAACGTGACACGCATCACGGATCATCCGGCCAACGACTTCGACCCGATCTGGCATCCCGACGGCCAGAGCATGATCTTCAGCTCGGAACGCGACAGCCGCAGCGATTTGTATCGGGTGTCGCTCAACGATCGCCGGGTGGATCGCCTCACGCATCACTTCGTGGGTCGCGCCATCATGCCGAACGTCTCTCCCGATGGACGATTGGTGGCGTTCGCCGCACAAACACTGCAACGGCTGCAGTTCTGGGAGTATCAAGTCCACATCCTCGATCTCGCCACCGGGCGCACGCGCGCGCTCGACAACAGCGGCGGCGCGTGCTGGCCCAGCTGGTCGCCGGACGGCCGCCA
>Ga0194121_10000266_pt1 | contig 93362 bp, 74 predicted proteins | sample TA2MahCa50mmetaG_FD_148609 | JGI IMG/M metagenome (GOLD analysis project Ga0194121, IMG submission 148609) | Freshwater microbial communities from Lake Tanganyika, Tanzania - TA2015020 Mahale Deep Cast 50m | ecosystem: Environmental > Aquatic > Freshwater > Lake | place: Tanzania: Lake... | reverse complement strand
TGTCTTAAAAATGACGTCATGTTGAACCTGCTTTCAGCTTTCCGAAGGTCTTCTTTTGTCGCACTGGTGATCTTGAGTGTTGTGTTCACGGGTTGCTCATCCTATGAAATGACCCGGTTGAAACGGATGAGTTTTAGCGATGATTTGTACACCGATGCTGGTGCGGGTCAGTCGGGAAACTTTATCAGGCCAAATTCGGACAGCGATCCGTACAACGATTACCTGTCTGACGGGCGTAGTGTTCGGCGTTTGTCGCGCTCGGGCCGTTTGAATCGCTATGATCCCGATCTGGGCTGGGCCGGTCGGTTCGGAAACCCCCTCTGGAGCAATCCGGGCTGGAATTATGGAATGGGTGGATTTTATGGCTGTAGGAGCTATATGCTCTACAACCCATTTTTACCCCCTTATTGGGGCATGAACCCGGGTTTTTCTATGGGTTGGGGTTCCCCATATGGCATAAATCGTTCGTGGGGCTATGATCCTTGGATGTATGGCGGAATGGGGTGGGGTGGATACGATCCATGGGGATGGAATTCTTGGAGCAGTCCGTGGTGTAACAATTGGGGCATGAATTCGTATTGGGGATGGAACAACGGGTGGAATAATGGATGGAACGGATGGAATCATGGGGGTTCGGGCATCTGGGTTTCGTCGGTCCCCGCGCTTAAGCCTTCACCAACCCGTGCCACTTTGCCTGGGTCTTCCTTGCCCGGGTTTGTTCAACGCGGGAAAACCCGTGCTCCGACCCGGCAGCCCAATGCACTGGCTGGCGGTGGTTTTTCAGGTCGTATTTCGGGCGCAGGTAGTCAAAATTTATCGTCAGGTACATTGCCATCCAATACGACGGAGACGGGTGGGAGCTCCCGGAGGACTCAAACGCGTCGATTGGCCGGTACAGAATCTACCATATTTGGCTCTTCACAAGGTAGGGTTTCCCGCAGCCTACGGTCAGCGGAAGTCCCACAACGAAACGAAGTACGCTTTCCGTACGCTACTCCTGGCACCGGTATTCCCGAAGAGGCCGAGGTGAAGGGTTCCCATACATCCACTCGCTATTATACCCCACCGCGCTCGGGTTCGTCGGGTTCCTTCGGCTCGTACACGCCTTCCCGTTCATATACCCCATCGCGCCCGGGTTCGTCAGGTTCTTTGGGAACCTACACCCCGAAATCTTCGTCGTCCAGCACTCCATCGAGATCATACTCACCCTCAGGGTCATCGACACCATCTCGATCGTATTCTTCGCCGCGCTCTTCGGGTTCCTCCACGCCTTCGGCTTCTTCGAGAAGTGGATCCTCCGGATATTCGCGACCTTCCACACCTACATCAAACGGAAGCAGACCCACCTCATCTGGTCGTCCACGATGAGGATAACAATTATCCTCTCTTTCATGGTTGCCGGCGGTCTGCTTTTTTCGGGCGCAGTACATGCTCAGTATGCTCTGGATATGTTGCAACTGAGTCAGTTTCAGCCGGTGGGTTCGGCTCGATTCACTGCATTGGGCGGGTCATTTGCAGCTTTGGGTGCCGACTGGGGGGGCGCGACCATGAATCCGGCCGGTTTAGCGGGCTTTCACACCTCGGTGCTTGGGTTATCTGCCTCATTAGGGTCGGAAGGGGCTCGTTCTGAATACCTGAGCAACAGCGTTCGAAGCGGTCGGGGAGACGTACGTATCCCGTCGCTCGGAATCGTGGTGGCAGAAAAGCCCCAAGAGAGCGGTTCCGGATGGAGGCGGGTTCATTTCGGTTTCACGCTCAATCAGACTGCGGTGTATTCGGGTCGCTGGCAGCTCAATGGACTCAATCTGAAAACGAGCCTGGTCAACTATTTTCAGGAAGAGGCTAATTCGGGAGTGGCTTTTGTGGCTGCACAGTATCCGTTTACCGCTGCACTTGCAGCACGAACCGGACTCATTTATCCCCAGAGTCCGGGTGACAGTACCTCATATTATTTTTCGATTGTTTCCGGGGGAGGAGTACGGCAGAAGGAAGAGGCCCGGAGCGGCGGACAAATGTCGGACTATCAATTTACACTGGCTGGAAACTGGCAAAATAGGTTGCATTTTGGGGTATCACTCAGCATCCTCAGTGCACGGTTCGATCGGGTAACCGAGTTTTCGGAAACGGATGAGGCCGATACCATTCTCAAATTTAAGTCATTGCGCTACATACAAAGCATATATACAGTGGCTGATGGGTTTGAATTGAAGCTCGGAGCCATTTTCAAGCCCACAGAAGCCTTACGTCTGGGCTTTTCGTACGTTCCCCCGTCACGACTGACAGTAGAGGAGGATTTTCAAACAGATTTGGAAGCCACCCTCGATTCGGTGCCCACTTATGCGTACGCTTCCTCTCCGGTTTTTGCACCATTTGAGTATAAATTTCGAAGACCGGCACGCACCAGCGTGGGTCTTGCCGTGGTGGTCCGCAACAAGGGCCTGATCACAGCGGGCTACGACCATATGTCGTTTCAGCGCATGCGGGTTCGTACCGAAGGTCTCGACGCCGGAACATCGGAATGGGCCAGAGGGGTGAACAGCGACGTAAACGCTTTGTTTTCGTCGACCGGCACCTTCCGCCTGGGGGGAGAAGGCCTGCTGGGACCCTACGCGTTTCGGGTCGGTATGGCCTACACAACATCGCCCTTTCTGCGCGAACTGAACACGGGTGGGGGCAACCGTGTTCAACGTGAAGTTTCATTGGGCGCGGGTTACCGCAAAGATCCCTATATGGTGGATTTGTGTGTATCGAATCGTTCCCGGGATATCTACCGCGAACCCTATACTTTGTCGCCGCCTTCCCCCAATTTTGGTGCATCCATCAGGCAATACCGCACCGAACTATTGTTGAGTTTAGGCATGCGCTTTTAATCGAATCCGTATCTTATTCCAGATTCATTTCTTCCTCGATTTGAGCCAATAATCCGTGTGCTACCTGCTTTGCGTGCTCATCGGCCTCACTTTCGGCACAACGAAGGGCATCTGACGCAAAGGCATGCGCTTCCGTAAATTTTTGTTGCGCGAACAGCAGTTCGGCCAATCGGTGGAGTGCTGGCAAGTAGTTGGGGTGTTTCAGCAGCAAATCCCGCCATATTTGTTCGGCCTTTTGCCAATGAGCATGTTTTTCCCATTCGAGTCCGAGTGCATACCGGAGAAAGGGATCCAGTGGATTTTGTTGCGTGAGCATTTTGAGTCGTTCCATTCGCTCGATCCCTCTACTTTCATGCGTCATTTATCCTTATTTTTGCATTTTATCTCGCACTTCATTTCTCAAAAATATGAACATAATGGTATGTCTGAGCCAGGTGCCGGACACCACAACGCGCATCGTGTTTACAGCCGATGGTAAGTCTCTCGACAAAAGTGGGGTTCAGTTTATCATTAATCCCTACGATGAGTTGGCCCTCACCAAGGCTCTTGAATTGAATGAGGCATTGGGCTCAGGCAGCGTAACCGTGGTTCATGTCGGCCGGGCTGACTCAGAATCCAATCTGAGGAAAGCCATGGCGATCGGGGCCGATAAAGCCATTCGGGTGGATGCGGATGCCACAGACTCCATACAGGTGGCACGTGAACTAAAAGCCGTGGCAACTAAGGGAAATTATGACCTGATACTCTGTGGCAGGGAGTCGATCGATTACAACGGGGGCGTGGTTGGAGGTTTGCTTGCTGAGCTGTTGGGTTTGCCACTTATCAACATTATGACGTCCATGAGTAGCAATGGCAAAGACGCTGAAGTTTCCTTTGATGTGGATGGCGGACGTGCTTTTGCGCAGGTTTCGCATCCGTTTGTGGCTACCTGTCAAAAGGAACTCACAGAGCCCAGAATCCCCAACATGAGGGGCATCATGATGGCCCGAACCAAGCCATTGGAGGTTGTTTCGGCCGAGACCGATTCAGGCCCTACCCAGGTATCCCGTTTTGATCTTCCCCCGGCCAAATCTGGTTGCCGTTTTGTAGATCCTGCCGACATGGATCAATTGGTGACCTTATTACACGAACAGTCCAAGGTAATTTAATGAACTACCCCTAACAAAACCATAGAAAAATAGAATGTCTGTACTCGTTTTTGCACCCGTTCAGGGTGGTATCCTGAAAAAAGTGGCTCTAGAAGCCGTGTCGTTCGGGGTAAGGTTGGCCCGTAGTCGGCAATCAGTCTGTAGTGTACTTTGTTCGGCCAGCGCATCTGCTGATACCGTTAAACAGCTTTTGGATTTAGGCGTTTCAGTGAACTACCGCGTCGATCACGACTTATCGGATTCCGATTCGGTAACGTATTATATGGCGCAGGCGGCAGCAAGTTGCGGAGCGCAACAAATCGTGGTTTCAAACACCTACATGGGTAAGTCAGTGGCCCCACGGCTGGCTGTGCGTATGGGTATTCCCCTGGCATCGGGCGTGATCGATTTTCCGCAAGCCTCAGAAACCGGTTGGGAGGTTCGTCGCTCCGTATTTTCAAACAAGGGATACGCAAATCTACAGGTGCAGGGTAATTCCTGTGTCATATCGATTACCCCCAATTCTTTCGCAACCGAAAGCCATCCTTCGGGGGAAATGAAAACCGAGCATATGGTTGTTGCAAAGGGTGCACAGGAAGGTAAAATTCGCCTGAACAGGGTGGATCGGGTGGCGGGTAAAATACCGTTGACCGAGGCGGAGCGCGTGGTTTCGGCTGGTCGCGGGTTGAAGGGCCCTGAAAACTGGCATTTGGTGGAATCGTTGGCCTCGAGTCTCGATGCCGCCACCGCATGTTCAAAGCCGGTAAGCGATATGCACTGGCGCCCGCATGAGGAGCATGTCGGACAAACCGGAATCACCATCAAACCGGATTTGTACATTGCAATTGGCATATCAGGAGCGATTCAACATCTGGCTGGTGTGAGTTCCAGTAAAGTGATTGTGGCCATCAACACCGACAGGGAGGCCCCCCTTTTTAAGGTGGCCGATTATGGGATTGTTGGGGATGCATTCGATGTATTACCTCGCCTAACGGAAGCCGTACAGCGGTTTAGAGCCGCCCACGTCTAATGAAGAAAATTGAACTGCAAATAATTGCTCTTTCGGACAGCAACACCTCGGCCAACTCCTATGCCCTCATCTTGGGAGAGAAGGGTGGTGGACGAAAGTTGCCAATCATAATCGGTGGCTTCGAAGCACAGGCCATAGCGATCGAATTAGAGAATATGAAGCCGGCCAGGCCTCTGACGCATGATTTATTTCGGAATTTTGCGGGTGAATTTGATATTGAGATTGAGGAAGTAGTCATAGCAGATTTGAGGGAGGGAATCTTTTATAGTCGATTGCATTGCCGGCAGGGCAACGAAGTACGACAGATTGATGCACGTACCTCAGACGCGTTGGCGCTTGCAGTTCGGTTCGGTTGTCCGGTCTACACTTTCGCGCACGTTCTGGATTCGGGTGGCGTGATCCTGGATTCCGATAAAATCCAGGACTTAACAGGTACTCATTCCGATTTGGAAAAATCGGATGAAGTTTTGTCTAAAAAGACTGAGTACAAACCGTCTCCCTATCGAAAATTGGGTTTTGCTGAATTGCAGGAGCGACTGCAGCAGGCAGTTGAAGGGGAAAACTATGAGGAAGCTGCGTTGATTCGCGATGAACTGAAGAAAAGGGGAATCATTTAAAGCCGAACACTCTTTTTCATATACACTTACCGTACTTTTCATTAGGTTTGAACTATGATGATGGCATTACTGAACGGACTAATCGGATTATGTTCCTTGTTGGGACTTCTATATCTCTTATCTGAAAACCGCAGGAGAATTTCCTGGCGTACCATCCTGCCTGCGCTTGGACTCCAGCTTGCTTTGGCGGTAATGGTGTTGAAAGTGCCGCTGGTGGGTCAGGTATTCTCTGTTGTGAGTGGCTTTATCGTGGAATTGCTCGGTTTTTCGCGCAGGGGGGCAGAATTTTTATTTGGCGGCCTCGTAACCTCGGTCGACACCTATGGATTTATCTTTGTCTTCCAGGTGTTGCCTACCATAATATTTTTTTCAGCATTCACCAGCCTTCTGTTTTATCTGGGCATTCTACAACGCATCGTATTTGGCTTTGCCTGGGTCATGAATCACCTCCTGAAGATTTCCGGTGCTGAGAGTTTAGCCGCCTCCGCTAATATCTTTATGGGTCAGACCGAAGCGCCGCTGCTTATTAAACCATATCTGAACCGGATGACCCGCTCGGAAATTATGGCACTGATGACGGGTGGTATGGCCACTATAGCTGGAGGGGTTATGGCCGCATACATTGGGTTCCTCGGAGGCAACGACCCTCATACGCAGGCACTGTTTGCCCGCCACCTCCTAACCGCATCGGTTATGGCAGCCCCGGCGGGAATTTTGGCAGCCAAAATGCTCGTGCCCGAGACTGAAGAATTTTTATCCGATTTGAGCGTGCCTCGTGAAACCATGGGCGACAATGTACTTGAAGCGGTTGCAACTGGCACCACCGATGGTGTAAAACTAGCGGTTAATGTAGGGGCAATGCTGCTTGTATTTATGGCCCTCATGGCTATGTTCAACTATATGCTACAACATTGGGTGGGGGGCTGGACCGGTTTCAATACCCTCATTACAAAAGTGAGCGGGGGCCGCTACGATGGATTGAGTGTTCAACTCGTGTTGGGTATGATGTTTGCCCCCATTTCCTGGCTCATGGGAGTTCGGGGCGAGGATGTATTGTTGATAGGACAACTACTTGGGGAAAAGGCGATTCTAAATGAATTTGTGGCTTTCTCCAGCCTATCGGAATTGAAAGCAAGCGGAGCATTCACATCCGAACGCACCATTGTGATGGCCTCCTATGCCCTGTGTGGATTCGCCAATGTGGCCTCTATTGGGATACAGGTAGGGGGAATAGGGAGTTTGGTGCCCCAACGCCGGACTCTGTTTTCGCAATTGGGTGTGAAGGCACTGATCGCAGGAACTGCGGCATCTCTGTTGAATGCCACAATTGCCGGGATGCTGATCGGATTCTGAGCGCTTACTTAGCCAGTGCTTCACGTACGGTTCGCCCGATATCGGCGGGTGAAGCCACCACATGCAATCCACACTCTTCCATGATGCGCATTTTTGCGGCTGCTGTGTCTTCCGTACCTCCTACAACCGCACCCGCGTGGCCCATTCTCCGTCCGGGAGGCGCAGTTTGTCCGGCTATAAACCCGATCACAGGCTTGCTCAAATGCGTATCACGGATCCAGCGTGCCGCATCCGCTTCCATTTGTCCGCCGATCTCTCCAATCAAAACAATAGCCTCCGTTTCCGGGTCGGCAGCAAACAACTCGACCGCCTCACGGGTGGTGGTGCCGATGACCGGATCACCGCCGATGCCGATGGCTGTTGAAATGCCCATACCAGCTTTCACCACCTGATCGGCCGCCTCATAGGTGAGAGTACCCGAACGTGAAACAATACCAATATTTCCTTTTTTAAACACAAAACCGGGCATAATACCCACTTTGGCTTCATCGGGTGTGATGATTCCCGGACAATTAGGCCCAATCAATCGGCTGTTTCGGGAACGCAGGTATTCGCGCACTGCAATCATGTCGCGGGTTGGAATCCCCTCTGTAATGCAAACAATTACCTCCACACCAGCATCAGCTGCTTCCATAATAGCATCTGCGGCGAAAGCTGGTGGCACGAAAATAATCGAGGTATTGGCTCCGGTTTGTTCCCGGGCCTCAGAAACGGTATCAAAAACTGGTAACCCGAGGTGCTGTTGTCCCCCCTTGCCTGGTGTTACACCCCCAACGACCCCACTACCATAGGCAGTCATTTGTTCGGCGTGGAACGTTCCTTCGTTGCCCGTAAAACCCTGAACCAAAATGCGTGAGTTTCGGTTGACCAATATGCTCATATCAACGTGATTTTTTGATAATTGCAGGCTCTATTCACAAATGTTGTATGAATGCAGGCAATGTGCGAAATGTGCCGCTAAGGTCGGTAAAAATGATAGATGAGCATCCCCTGGCGATGTAAAATGCGGATGATTCAATCCGTGTTGAGGGTGCGGAGTTGTTTCAGAAAGGCCGTTGCAAACACAAAATCATTCAATTCCCGACAATCCGTTTTCATAATATTGGATTTGCTCCCTGTCCACAGAATCTTACCCCGAAAAAGGAAGCAAATGTGATTGCCAATTTCCATCACAGAGTTCATGTCGTGGCTATTGACGATTGTAGTTATGCCCGATTCCAATGTAATCTCCCGGATCAACTCATCAATTTTGATGGAGGTTAACGGATCTAATCCGGAATTGGGTTCGTCACAGAACAAATACCTGGGTTCCAGAGCGATTGCACGGGCAATTCCGACCCTCTTGCGCATACCTCCACTGAGCTGACTCGTATGCATGGCGTTTGTGCCGGAAAGGCCCACCCGTTCGAGGCAGTGATTGACCCGTTCGAGCTGCTGCCGGACCGATTGTTTGCCAAACATCTGAAGCGGAAACAAAACGTTTTGCTCCACGTTCAAGGAATCGAATAAAGCGGAATTTTGAAAAAGCATACCGATTTGCTTACGGATTTCTGTTTTCCCCCCGATATCCAGACTAAAAAAATCGCTCGTTCCGTAGCAAACTTTACCCACATCGGGTGCGAAGAGTCCCACAAGTATTTTCATAAGGACCGATTTCCCGCTGCCGCTGGAACCGATGATCATGCTCACCTCTCCCGGCCCGAAGCGTGCCGAAAGACTATGCAGAACGGTTTTTTGTCCGAATTGCTTGGTTATGTCAAGTATTTCGATCATATCACAAAAGCAGTTGAGCCAGAATGTAGTCGGCCGCCAGAATGGCGACGGAACTATACACTACGGCTTGTGTACTAGCCTTGCCCACCTCCAGCGATCCGCCTTCCACATAATAACCCTGATAGGCCGAAATGGAAGAGATTAAAAAGGAGAACGTAATGGCTTTGGTCATCGAAAAAAACAAGTTATAGGCTTGAAAAGAGGAGCGAGCCCCTTCCACAAACTGTCTGTATGTAATAATGCCGGTGAGTTCGCCCACGACCATTCCTCCGGCTGTGCAGAGGCCAATGCTGAGAACAATCAGGAGCGGTATGGTGAGCAAGGCGGCCAATATCTTTGGGCCGATGAGGTATCCTGGTGCGTTGATGCCCATGATTTCCAGGGCATCGATTTGTTCGGTTACCCGCATGGTTCCGATTTCGGAGGCGATGCTGGAGCCGATTTTACCTGCCAATACCAATGAGGTGATAGTGGGGCCCAGCTCGAGAAGACTGCTGTCGCTAACAATGGCGCCAATCACCGATTTAGAAATCCAACTGGCAATCAGCTGGTAGGCCGTTTGGATGGTCGTTACGGCACCCGAAAAAACTGCAATTATGATAACAATTCCAATGGAGCCTACACCGATGGTATACATCTGGCGAATGAGTTCCCTGGTATATAACACTCGATTTTCCGGCCTCTTAAAAAGCCTGCGCAAAAGCATCAAATATCGGCCCAGATGGTAGAAAAAAAACATAGGGATAGGTGGGTAGGTCGACAAAAATACGGTTTTATCCGCCATATTTGGGGGATGTCTCACAAAAGTATAGCTGTAGTGACCGGTGCCGGAAGGGGTATTGGAAGAGCCATTGTTCGCCGATTGGCCCAGGGAGGTTGTTCGGTGCTTTTTACCGCCCGAACGGACTCCGAACTTCAGATGCTTCGTCAGGAACTGGAATCGCAGTACCCCAAGCAGAAATTTTCCTGTGCACCCTTCGATTTGGGCAAAAGAGATGATGCCGCTGCCTGCTCCGCCTGGATTCGAGAAGTATGCGGAGGCGGGCTCGACCTACTGGTGCACAATGCCGGGGAGTTTTTGCCAGGCACTTTGCTGGATGAGCCTGATGGTCAACTCATGTCGCTTTTAGAGGTGAATGTTATGTCGGCCTACTACCTGACGCGCGACTTGGCCGACCTCATCAAAGGCAGCCGTGGCGCCCACTTGTTTTTTTTGTGCTCAACTGCCTCGATAAAAGCCTATCCGGCAGGCGGGGCCTATGCCGTGAGTAAGCACGCACTCCTCGGATTGGCGCGCAGTCTGAGACAGGAGCTGATGCCCGCAGGAGTGGGGGTGACCGCTATTTTGCCTGGTCCAACCTACACATCGAGTTGGTCGGGGAGTGGTATGCCCGAAGATCGTTTCATGCCAGCAGAGGATTTGGCCGAACTGATTTGGACTTCGTGGAAGGTTTCCCCAAACGCCATAGTGGAGGAACTATTGGTGCGGCCTATTTTAGGTGATATATAGGCGAGACATGAGAAATTTTCTGCAGGTATATGAGGTGATCATTCATCGTTATCCAAAACAACGATTCGGTAACCAGTTGTTTGTGGTGCATTTCCATATTGTATTTTTATTATATTTATATTGCATTTTCAGGTGGGGATGTCGGTGAGCAGGAGGTTTTAAACGTGCTTATGTGGTTTTTTTGCAAATAATATTGAAGAAAATTGATGATTTCCTGATTTCACTTGGAAGGCAGATGACCCACTTCGTGGAAACGTCGAATCCCGTCAACGTAGGGTTTTTTAGCCAAATCCGCGATCCCGGATTTGTATTATATTTGGAACATCAAATTTTTCTTACAAAACCCTTATTGAACGCCGTATTATGAAAAAAATCCTCCTATTGGCTTTTTTATGTATTAACTCTATTATCGCCATGGCGCAAACAAAGATTTTTAAGGGCAATTCCACGAGTTACTCCGATTGTTTGTTTACTGTGGATGGAGAAAAAGTTTACCAGGGCAATTCAACAAGTTATTCTGCTTGCCGATACACTTTTGATGGCGGAAAGGTTTACAAAGGCAACTCCACGAGCTACTCCGACTGCCTGTTCACCGTTAGTGGCAAAAAAATTTATCGTGGCAACTCAACTTCCTATTCTGATTGTCTATATACCATTGGCGATGGTAAGATTTACCGGGGTAATTCGAGCAGTTATTCCGATTGTTTGTTGACTGTGGAAGGAAAAAAGGTGTACAGAGGAAATTCAACCAGTTACTCCGACTGCATCGCTACAGTGGACGGCATCATGAAATATTCCCTGGTTGCGGTGCTGATCGGACCTTACTAATCGTTAGAGGCAACCATTTTAACACGCAGGATGGATTTCTCATAGTTCCTTTTACGGGCACATGTTAATCTTCTGCCGGAATGAACGTAGATTTGATGCATGTCCAAAATTCGAACTGAATGGATGTCGGTGCCCATTTGGGATGCGGGTTGTGATGAGGCAGGAAGAGGATGCCTGGCCGGTCCAGTAGTGGCAGCAGCGGTCATTTTGGGCGAAAGGTTCGACTTAAGCCGGGTGGCAGACTCCAAGCAGTTGTCGGCACAATCCCGCAATAAAGCGCGCAAGTACATCGAAGAAAATGCCTCCGCCTGGTCGGTCTGCAGTTGCTGCAATGAGGAAATTGACCGCATCAACATACTACAGGCGTCGATGCGGGCCATGATGGGTGCCGTTGAGAAATTGGAAATAAAGCCCTCTCGTTTGTGGATCGACGGTCATTATTTCGTGCCGCATCCCTCCATTCCCCACACCTGCGTTGTGGGTGGTGATGGTAAGGTGGCGTGCATTGCAGCGGCCAGCATTTTGGCCAAAACCTATCGGGATGCGTTGATGCTGGTCTACCATAAGCGATACCCCCAATACGATTGGGAATTGAACAAGGGATACCCAACACAGGAACACCGCACTTTAATCGGTCAACACGGACCATCGCCCCTACACAGGCGAAGTTTTCGCTACAATACGCAGCAGCTTTTATTGGACTTTGGGGAATGAGTACCAGTCGCCATTCGTTATTCTTCCGTTTCTGATGATTGCTTTTTCGAGCGAGCCTGTGAACGGAGCCAGGCCATTTCGCGGTACACCTGTAGCACATCGGTAGCCGGAGTTCCAAAATAGACCTTTCCTCCATCAATGGATTTGGTGATGCCAGATTGCCCGAGCACCTCCGCTCCGTCGCCAATACGGATGTCTTTTTGAACGCCTACCTGCCCCCAGAACTTCACTTCATCTCCGATGATGGTTTTACCGCCTATGCCCACCTGGGCCGCCATAAGGCAATTTTTACCCATTTCTACACCATGGCCAATATGCACCTGTGCATCGAATTTGGTGCCCGACCCGATGATGGTGTCGCCGCTCACACCACGCGAAACAGTACAGCATGGGCCGATCTCCACATCGTCTTGAATGAGCACGCGCCCGCACGATAATAGTTTGTCGTAGCCCTCTGGTTTACGTTTGAAGTAGAAAGCATCCTGGCCAATCACCGTATTGGAGTGGATGGTTACCCGATCACCGATTCGGGTGTCTGGATAAATCACCACATTTGGGTAGATCAGGCAATCTCGTCCCACGACCACACCATCACCGAGCACTACCTGTTCCATGATGCGCGTACCCTTTCCAATTTGAACGTCGGCACCCCTGTAGAAGCGCCCCCCGATAATAGGCGTGGGCTGGTGGTAGCGATGAATCAATCGGTTGAAATCATCGAATGGTCGTGGACTGATCAGCAATGATTTATGATTTCTGTTATCCGGTTCCTGATCGATCAGCACAACATCAGCAGCGGAGTTAAGCGCCTTCTGGTAGTATTTGTGAAAATCCACGAAAGTGAGGTCGCCAGATCTGACTTTGTGAATCTCATTCAGGCCGGTTATGGAGGCATCAGCGGGGCCGATGTAGCGGCATTGGAGGAAATGAGCGGCCTCCTCTAGGGTAATGGGGCGGGGCAGTTGCATACAAAAGTGACGACCACAAAAATAGGCTTCGGCGGCGATAAGTCGTAATTTTGCGGCATGGAAAAAGCACTTTTACTCACTCCTTTACACCCCGTACATATCCAATTGGGTGCGCGGATGATGCCGTTTGCGGGCTACGATATGCCGTTAAGCTATTCGGGCATCCGCAACGAGCACCTTAGCGTGCGCAACGCCTGTGGTTTGTTTGATGTTTCGCATATGGGTCAATTTAGGGTCGAGGGCGGCGGGGCTTTGAACTTTTTGCAACACATCACAACTAATGACGTCGCGCGACTAAAGATCAGACAGGCTCAATACAGCTGCATTCCTCACCCGGACGGGGGTATTGTCGACGATCTTTTGGTGTATCGGCTTGCAGAACAGCAGTATATGCTGGTGGTGAACGCATCACGGGTGGATGAAGTGGCGGATGTATTACATGCCTATGCCGGAGCCGACTGCTCAATCCTCAATATTTCGGAGGAAACAGCTCTCCTGGCCTTGCAAGGGCCGATGGCCGTTGATATTTTGGAGGCATGCACAACTGAGGCGGTTCGCGAATTGGCCTACTACCACTTCGTCACGGGTGTCGTGGATGGGGTGGAGGGTATCCTAATTTCGGCCACAGGCTACACGGGTGCGGGCGGATTTGAACTGTATATCCCCCGTGCATCTGCGGTAAAAATATGGGACGCCCTAATGAAAGCGGGGGCTGTGTATGGATTGTTGCCCTGTGGACTGGGCGCCCGGGATACGTTGCGTTTGGAAAAAGGTTATTGTCTGAACGGATATGAATTGAGCTATTCGAGCGGACCCGTTGAGGCGCGCCTTGACTGGATTGTCAGGTACAACAAGGACTTCATACACAAAAACTTGTATCTCAGTAAAAAGACCGGGGGATGTGATCGCTATCTGGTGGGCTTTGAGATGGTCGACAAGGGAATTCCACGCCATGATTTCGACATAATGAACGAGTCGGGACAAAAAATAGGAGTGGTGAGTTCGGGCTCGGAATCTCCGTCGACTGGCAAGCTGATCGGCTTGGGATTTGTTGATTCAGACCACCAAAACGAGGGTTCCTCTCTTTGGATCAACATCCGGGGAAGAAGCCTGAAGGCCAAGGTGGTGAAATTGCCCTTCGTGTGATGGCTAGACGCAACATCGAGGTTTGCTTGAGTCCACTCCTGGCAGGGTGCCATGACTTTTCAGGAAAATGTGTGGTGATTATCGACGTGCTGCGCGCCAGTTCAGCCATCATCACTGGCCTTTCTCACGGTGTTCAGGCTTTTCGTCCGGTCGCAGAGCCCGCGGATGCGCTCTATTGGGCTGGTAAAGGATACGTGCCAGCGGCGGAGCGGGGTGGACAAGTAGCAGAGGGTTTTAATCTGGGCAATTCTCCTTTTTCATATCAAGAGGGTCAATGGGCCGGACAAAAAGTGGCGCTCACAACCACCAACGGCACACGTGCGATTTTGCTTACAATGGCGGCCAAACAAATTATCGTTGCTGGTTTTCTCAATCAAAAAGCAGTGGTTCAGAGAATTCTGCAGTTCCCGGGCGATGTGGTCTTGTTCTGTGCGGGTTGGAAGGGACAATTTAGTTTAGAAGACACATTAAGTGCCGGAAGTCTTTTATTTGATTTACATAAATATATAATTATTACAGGTGATCCAGCTATTGCGGCTTTAGATTTATATCAGGCTCATGAAAACAGCATCGGCCAGGCGGTCATGGGTTCCTCTCATTACCTTCGATTGGCGGGTAAGGGGCTGACTGATGAAATTGCTTTTTGTTTGAAAAGGGACTTATACACCACTGTTCCGGTATTGATTGACGGGGAATTAGTGGCTATTCCCTAATTTCCACGTTAGTTGATTTCTGATTCTTGATCTAGCTCTACCTATTAGTTGCTGGCACTTATTTAGACTTTGGTTGTTCGGGATTTGTTCATTTGTCTTCAATTTGCAAGTTGTTTGTTAATTTGGCGCAATGGAAGATAACCTGATTACATCATTGTTCTTGCCTTTGGCGCTGGGCATCATCATGATGGGCATGGGAATGAGCCTGACCCCCGGCGATTTCAGACGGGTCGTACAATTCCCAAAGGCGGTATTGGCGGGATTGGCCTGCCAAATGCTCATGTTGCCTTTGTTGGGTGTTGGGATTGTGAGCCTGTTTGGACTACAAGGATACCTGGCGGTTGGACTCATACTGCTTGCGATTTGTCCGGGTGGCGCCACTTCAAATCTGGTCAGCCATTTGGCAGGTGTGGATTTGGCACTTTCGGTTACCCTCACGGCTATCAGTTCAGTTTTGTGCAACCTGAGTATCCCGTTTCTGTTGAATCTTGCGCTCTATGCCTATACCGGCGGGGAGCAGGCCGTTCAACTACCCATCTTGAAAACCACACTGCAAATTGTAGTCGTAACCCTGGTTCCAGTGGCTATTGGCATGCTCATCCATCGTTTTAAGCCTGAATTCACAAAAAAAATGGCGAAGCCTGTTAATTTGATTTCAGCAGCCTTTTTTGTGGTGATACTGGCTTCAGCTATTATTAAAGAACGGACTCAAATAGTTCCCTATTTTCAGGAGGCTGGTGTGCCCGCTCTCATTTTAAATGGGGCCTCCATGCTATTGGCCATTGGCGTTGGTGCTGCTTTGGACCTTCCGTTGGGTCAACGCATTACGATCTCCATTGAAACAGGAATTCAAAATGGGACACTGGCATTAGGCATCGCGTTGAGTCCGGCTATGCTCAACCAGCCGGCAGCGGGAATCCCGGGGGCCATCTACAGCCTTATGATGTTTGGGACGGCGCTTTTATTGGTGTTTTGGTCGCGTTCCAGGCTGAAAGTCGCTACAAACTAATCTGCCTACAATTTCGGGTTTCTGAGGTGCCGCTGGGCGTCGCGAGTTGACTTCTTCTGCAAGTTCTTCCTGAAGGCATCCTCCAGATCCACGCCGGTTTGGTTGGCGAGGCAGAGTAAGATCCAGAGCAAATCGGCTAATTCATCGGCTAGTTCCGGGGCTGATTCTCCCTCCTTGAACGACTGCTCACCATAGGATCGGGCTATAATGCGCGCAACTTCACCGACTTCCTCCATCAGAATGACCGTATTCGTAAGTTCGTTGAAATACCGGACGCCCACAGTATGGATCCAGGCATCGACTTGTTTTTGCAGTTCGTTAAGGGTGAGGGATTCAGATAGTCCTGCGGTATCGGGTTTGGGAGTTGTAGTCATAATTTGTTTTGGGTGTCGATGGGGATGGTAACCGGCCCATAATTCTCGCATCGGATCAGCATGTCAGCGCCGAAACGGCCACTTTGTACACGTCCGGGGAGCAGCTCGTTGAGCGTGTTGAGGAAATGCTCATACAATCGAATGGCCTCTGCGGGTGCTGCGGCAAGAGAAAATCCAGGCCTGTTGCCTTTTTTGGTGGATGCGAAGAGGGTAAACTGACTCACCAGAAGTATTTCGCCACCCACATCGATTAGGGATTGGTTCATTTGCCCGTATTCATCGGGAAAAATTCGCATGTTGATGAGCTTCGACGCCACCCACAAATGATCCTGTTCAGTTTCGCCCTGGGCCCATCCGGCGAATACAAGTAGTCCATGACCTATGTTCCCGATTGTTTCACCTTCAACCGTTACAGAAGCGGAATGCACGCGTTGGGTGATGGTTTTCATTAGTGGGGAGCGGTGGATAATAAGACCAACGAAAATAGCGATTCATCAGGAACGGTTGTTGTCGTTGAGTAGCATGCTCAGGTAACTTTTGTAGCGCTGTTGTGGAATTTGTCCAACTTCAACCGCCTCTCGCACCCCACATTGCGGTTCGTGGGTGTGGGTGCAGGTGTGGAAGTGGCAGTGGGGGATATGCTTGCGAAACTCCGGAAAATGGTGACTCAGTTCATAGCCTTCTATTTCGGCGAGTCCCCATTCCTTTATTCCCGGTGTATCGATGATCCTCAATCCGGGTTCGGGGGTGAACATCTGCGCGAAAGTGGTGGTGTGGGTGCCTTTACTCGAGAATTTGCTGATTTCGCCAGTCCTCAGGTTGAGATCACCAAACAGCCGGTTCAAGAGGCTGCTTTTACCCACCCCTGAAAAACCGCTAACGAGCGTGATTTTAGATTGCAGATGTTCGCGCATGGTTTCGAGGCCATCGCCCCTGAGTGCTGAGGTACAAATTACCGGATACCCGGCATTTAAATAAGTGGCCGTCAGTTCTTGTGCCTGTTCCCACTCCTTCGGTGTCCAGTGGTCAACCTTGTTCAACACCAAAACCGCATCGATTCCATACGCTTCACAAGTTACCAGACAGCGATCTATGAAACCGGGTGAAACACGGGGCCGAGACAAACTGGCCACAATCATAACCTGATCGATATTGGCGGCCAAAACATGGTGTTGTCGGCTCAGGTTTGTGGCCTTTCGTATGATGTGATTGGTTCTGGGAAGAATCTCTGTAATCACGGTTTCTTCATGATTATTGAGGTGAATCCGCACGTGATCGCCCACCGCAACAGGATTCGTCTTGCCGGTGTCGTCGAGTCGAATCTTGCCCCGCAACCTGCACTTCAGCGTCTGGCCTTGTCCCGCATCCACCTCATACAAGCTGCCGGTAGACTTGGTGACAATTCCTATCATATCTGCAAATCTACTCAGTTAGGAGTGGCTTGACTACCGGTAGACGGCTCTATCATGCCTATTAAGTCAACCGCCTTATGCACTTTTTCCGGGAGCAGGGCAAGCGATAAGACATCCGAGATGCGGTCGACATAATGGAACTCGAGATCACGGATGTAATCTTGGCGAATCTCCTCAATGTCTTTGCGGTTTTGCTTGCTCAGCACAATATGACCAATCCCAGCTCTTTTGGCAGCGAGGATTTTCTCCTTGATGCCCCCGACCGGCAACACCCGTCCCCTTAGAGTGATTTCACCCGTCATGGCCAGCTTCTGGCGGATTTTACGCTGGGTGAAGGCCGAAACGATGCTGGTGAGCATGGTGATCCCAGCTGAAGGCCCGTCTTTGGGTGTGGCTCCCTCCGGAACGTGAATGTGCATATCGACCGCATCGAACAGGCGGTGGTCGATCCCAAGATCGCTGGCATGAACCTTCACATAGGCCAGTGCTATCGAGGCCGATTCCTTCATCACTTCCCCGAGGTTTCCCGTTATGTTCACCTTTCCCTTGCCGCGATTCAAACTCGTTTCGATGAATAGTATGTCGCCCCCGGCTGAGGTCCACGCGAGGCCCGTTACCACCCCTGCGATCTGGTTGCCTTCGTACTCATCGGGGTCAAAAATAGGCGCACCCATGATTTTATGGCAATCCTCCCGATTCACCTGCACGCGGTAGGGGGTTTCCATCGCCTTGTGACGGGCAAATCCGCGCACAATCGACGCAATTTTCTTGTCGAGGCTGCGTACGCCCGACTCGCGGGTGTACCGCTCTATGACGTACCGGGTCATTGCTGCGTTGATGGAAAAATCAATTTTTGTAAGACCGTGCTCCTCCAGTTGTTTGGGAATGAGGTATTTGCGAGCGATTTCCTGCTTCTCCTCCAGAGTATACCCATTGATTTCGATTACCTCCATACGATCGAGCAAGGCGGGCTGCATGGTCGACAGGTTGTTGGCCGTGGCAATAAAGAGTACCTTACTGAGGTCGTAGTCGATCTCCAGATAGTGATCGAAGAATGTGCTGTTCTGTTCCGGATCCAGCACCTCGAGCAGGGCAGAGGAGACATCACCCCGATAATCGCTGCCTACCTTGTCGATTTCGTCGAGTACCATCACAGGGTTATTGCTTCCGGCCTTTTTGAGGCTTTGGATGATGCGGCCTGGCATGGCGCCGATGTAGGTTTTTCGGTGTCCCCTAATAACGGCTTCATCGTGGACACCGCCTAGACTCATACGTACATATTTTCGCCCGATTGCCCGCGCTATGCTCTTGCCCAATGAGGTTTTACCTACGCCCGGAGGACCGACCAGCAGCAAAATGGGAGCCTTCATATTGGCCTTGAGCTTCAAAACGGCTAGGAATTCCATGATCCGATCCTTCACCTTATCGAGCCCGTAGTGGTCATGGTCCAATATTTTTTGGGCCCTTTTCAGGTCGAAGCGGTCCGTGCTGTACGTATCCCAGGGAAGATCGAGCATCAGTTCAACATAATTGAGTACCACGCTGTAGTCGGCCGCCGCCGGGTTCATGCGCTGTAGCTTGTCGATTTCTTTTTCGAAGTGCTGCCGCACCTGTGCGCTCCACTGTTTCTTTTTGGCACGCTCCCTCAGGTTCTGGGCCTCAAGGTCGGGAGTAGCCCCGCCCAGTTCTTCCTGAATGGTTTTGAGTTGCTGGTGCAGGAAATATTCGCGCTGTTGTTTGTCGATATCGACCTTCACCTTGCTCTGAATCTGGTTTTTGAGCTCCAGCATCTGCAGCTCTTTGTGCAGTTGGGTGAGCACATCGGTTGCTCGGTCTTTGAGTCCCTCCATTTCCAACAGTCGCTGCTTCTCGGCCACATCGGTATTGAGATTGCTGGCTATGAAATTAATGAGGAATGTTGCGCTTTCGATGTTGCGCAGGGCAATGGCGGCCTCGCTGGGGATATTGGGTGACTGCTCAATAATCTGCAGCGCCATATCTTTCATGGATCCAATTAAGGCCTCGAATTCCTTGTCGTTCTTGCGGGGCTTTACGTCACGGTGTGGGGTCACCCGCGCCTTTAGGTAGGGTTCGGTGGTGGTGATTTCTTCGAGTCGGAAACGCTGTCGGCCTTGTATGATCACGGTGGTGTTTCCGTCGGGCATGCGCAGCATTTTCAGGATCCGGGCCACCGTACCGATGTTGTGCAGGTCACCCGCTCCGGGTTCTTCTACGGATACATCGGTTTGCGATAATACGCCGATGATTTTATTTCCGCTGTTGGCATCCCGGATGAGCCTTATGGATTTGTCGCGCCCCACCGTAATTGGGATGACCACGCCTGGAAACAAAACCGTATTGCGTAGGGGCAGAATCGAAAGTTCATCGGGCAGCACCTCGCCTGATTCATCGTCTTCCTCTGCCGGGGTCGAAATGGGGAAGAAATCGGAGTCGGTATCGGCATCGTCATCGTAGCCGTGCATATGTTCGAAGGGTGCTGATGGGTTTCTTTTGCTCATGGGCCAATGGGTAGGGGTGTCTGACAGCTTGTCAGACCGAAAAGAAGTCACGTCATTGCAATTTAAGTGCCATAAGACGCGGGAAGTTGACCATGCAAGGTGGGAACACACTCAGGATTGGCTATCGGGCTCTGCAGAAGCGCGGTTCCAAACTTGAAAATGTTCGATTTCGTTAAGGGAATCCGGCCAATTACCACGGAAGGTGAGAGCCCGATCATCCAAATAAATATCGGCCATAGGCTTACCGAAATTCCAGATCTTATCGAATGGAATCCCATGTTCGTTTAGGTAGTCTTTCATCCGCTCTTCCTGCGGCGGATGATCATTCTTGTGGTATATTTTATTAGTGCGTGTACTGAATATATAGATTTTCCAACCATTGGCACGCAGTGCGGTGAGCGCCTCGCGGGCTCCTTCCACAGGTGGGTCATAGAGTTCGCCCCCATGCCAGCCTCGGCTGTAGGCGTGGATTACCCCATCGAAATCTATCGCGATGGTCATCAGAACGCCTCTTGAAGGGTGAAAGTCTCTCCAACGATCACGCCTTTTTCACTCTTGCGTAGCGAACATATTTCGTGGATGGGGTCGTGTTCGAAGAATAGCAGCCAGTTTTCGTTGGCCGCGCGTGACAGAATGTCCGCTTTTTCCTGAAGTGTGAGCAGGGGTCGGGTATCATATCCCATTACCCAGGCAATGGGCAGGTGAGCAACTGAAGGCAGGAGGTCGGCGCAATATAGAATTTTTTGTCTGCTTATCTCCAACAGCGGAAGCATCATACCATCGGTGTGGCCGTCGACCATCAGAACATCCAATCCGGCTGCCTGTTCGCCTCGCTTCACCAGTTGTACGCGTTGCTCTTCAAATAGTGGAACGAAATTCTCCGGGAGGAAAGAGGCTTTCTCGCGGGCGTTGGGCTGTGGATAGGCCCAATTGAATTGGTCGCCTCCGATCCAATAGGTGGCGTTGGGGAAGGTGGGTGCCCATCTGTGGCCGTCGGGATGTTTGCAAACAGCACCTCCACAGTGGTCGAAATGCAGGTGGGTGAGCACCACATCGGTGATGTCGCCTGGCTGCACACCTCTGGCGGACAAGCTGCCCAGTAGGGTAGCATCGCCATGGGGTTCGTAGTGACTAAAAAACTTGGCGGATTGCTTATCTCCAAGGCCTGTATCGATGAGAATCAGGCGCGAATCATCGGAAACCAGCAGGCAGCGCATCGCCCAGGTGCATAAATTATTAGCGTCGTGTTGCATATGGCGACTCCATAGCGTCTTGGGTACCACGCCGAACATGGCCCCGCCATCGAGCTTGAAAAAACCGGTATTGATGCTGATTACTTCCACTGCGTTCGAAAAATAGGTGAATTTTCTTTAGACTGATTGATCAAGGTTTAAAGTATGCCCGTCTTCGCCCACAAATTCGGATATTGCACGCTGATTTGGAGGCTGGATCATTTGGTTGATATGAGGATACACCTTATTTCTATTGGAGGTGCCGTGATGCACAATTTAGCTTTGGCGCTCGCGGCTGAGGGCCATCTTGTAAGCGGGTCCGATGACCGTTTCGAAGAGCCATCCGGGAGTCGCCTGAAAAAAGCGGGTTTGCTGCCTGAGCAAACGGGATGGTTCCCCGGCCAATTATCGGGCGAAATTGACCTGGTGATTCTTGGAATGCACGCAAAGGCCGACAATCCCGAACTCATACGTGCGCAGGAACTGGGACTGAAAATTCTGTCATTCCCGGAGTATGTGGCCCAAAGAACCGCGGGCAAGTTGCGGCTGGTCGTCGCCGGCAGCCATGGTAAGACCACCATCACCGCCATGGTGATGCATGTGCTGCGTTTTCACAAGAGGCAGTTCGACTATTTAGTAGGAAGCGGCGTGAAAGGATTCGATGTGATGGTGCGGCTTACCGACAACGCACCTGTGGTGGTCATTGAAGGTGATGAGTACCTGAGTTCTTGTCTCGACCTGCGACCCAAGTTTCTGCATTATGCACCACAGGTGTTGGTGATTTCCGGAATTGCCTGGGACCACGCCAATGTGTTTTCCACCCCGGAGCTTTATCGGGAGGCATTCCGTACGCTATTGTTGACCCTCAGCCCGGGTGCGCGGGTGGGCTACCCAGAGGGCGACACCGAGTTGGAGGCGCTCTGCACACCTTTCAGTGACACATTAGCCGTGCGGTCCTACAAACCGGCCGAATATGTGGTAGAAGACGGATACGGATTTTTAAAGACCTCCCTTGGTAAAATTCCGTTGTTGGTTTTTGGCCGACACAATGTAGAGAACATAGCAGCGGCGCGTTTTCTGACCGCGGAGGCAGGTATTCCCAAGGAGGATTTTTATCAGGCGGTCGCTTCGTTTCCCGGGGCCGACCGTCGCCTCGAACGGGTGGGACATCATAAAGATCACGCGGTGTATCGCGATTTTGCCCATGCCCCTTCCAAGGTTCGGGCGAGTGTTCGGGCGGTTCGTGAGCAGCACCCGGAATTGTTTTTGACGGCGATATTGGAACTACATACATTTTCGAGCCTTCGTCGCGATTTTCTGCCCCAATACCGTGATTCGATGAATCTGGCTGACCGTGCCGTGGTATTTTACCAGCCTGCACTCGCGTCGGAGAGGGGACTGCAAGTACCTGATGTGACTGAATTACGCAAATTCTTCGGTCGATCAGATTTGGAAGTACGAACAGAACCAGGCGCCATAGTCGAGGAGTCGCATAAAGCGCAGCGAAATGGTGTACTCTTGCTGATGAGCTCGGCCACCTTCGGGGGTTTATCGACCGACACATTATTAACTAACGAATCATAACCAACGAATCCACCCTATGCTGCAACTGACACGTCCACTCGCATTTATTGATTTGGAAACCACCGGATTGAACATCAGCAGTGACAGAATCGTGGAAATATCCGTTCTTAAGGCGATGCCCGACGGCACGACCCAGTCCCTCACCCAACGCATTCATCCGGGTATACCCATCCCGCCCGAGGTTACCAAAATACACGGCATTTCCGATGCAGATGTAGCCAGTCAGCCTTCGTTCCGGGAATTTGCACCCCGCCTGATGGCCTTTATGCAGAATTGTGATTTTGCCGGCTATAATTCGGGGTATTTCGATCTGCCGATGTTGGCGGAGGAACTGATGCGCACGGGCCATGATTTTGACTGGTCGGACATTCGGATGGTCGATGTACAAACCATTTTTCATAAAAATGAGCCACGTGACCTGAAGGCAGCCTATCGGTTTTATTGCGACAAAGACATGGAAGGCGCTCACTCGGCCGAAGCCGATATTCAGGCCACCTATGAGGTGTTGTTGGGACAACTGAATCGGTATCCCGAATTGAAGGGGGACGTAGATTTCCTTCATCGCTACACCATCCGCAACAATCAATCGGTGGATTTGGCAGGAAGAATTGTCCGTGATGCCCAGGGGCGGGAGGTTTTTTCTTTTGGGAAGTACAAAGGACAACCCGTAGCCGACGTGTTTGCGCGTGATAATGGCTACTATCAGTGGATGATGGACGGTGATTTTCCGGCCTACACGAAAAAAATCATCACCCGGATCCGGCTTAACGCCCTCGACGCATCGTAGAATGGGGACGCTGACTACCGATTTTTCGCGGGTCAGTCAATCGGACGCAGATACCGCGTTTGAATTACCGGAATCCGGTAATGAACCGCGGGTGGCAGTGCATACCCTGGGGTGTAAACTCAATTATTCTGAAGGTGACACCATCAGCCGTCAATTCATTAACCGCGGTTATCGGTTGGTAGAGTTTGATAATGAGGCCGAGGTATACGTTATCAATACTTGTTCGGTGACCGACCACGCTGATCGCAAATGCAAAAACCTCGTGAAGCAAGCGCGTCGCTGCTCACCCCACGCCCGCGTTGTGGTGACCGGATGTTTTGCCCAGTTACAACCAGGTGCTGTGGCTCAGATACCTGGTGTGGATTTGGTGGTAGGCGGGGCCGACAAGTTTAGGATTCTGCAAAAACTGAACATGAAAGATTTTAGGGGGTCGACTGTTGATATCCACCATGGCGAAACGCGTACTCTCACCACCTTCGAACCCTCCTGGTCGCAGGGAAACCGAACACGTTCGTTTCTGAAAGTGCAGGATGGATGTGACTACTCATGTACATTTTGCACGATCCCAGGAGCCAGAGGTGCGAGTCGATCCGGTGATCCCGAAGATTTACTCCGCCAAGCCCGTGATTTGGTAGCCTCAGGGGTGCGGGAAATTGTGCTGACCGGCGTGAACACTGGCGATTATGGATGGAAGGGTGGAGATTTGAATCGCGGTCCCGTGAGACCCTTGGGAAATTTTGGGGATCTGATGGAACGTTTGGCCGATGAAAGTGGGGTGGAACGCCTGCGTATTTCCAGCATCGAGCCCAATCTGCTGACCGACCGAATCATCCAACTGATGGCTAGTCATCCGAGGATCATGCCCCACGTACATATGCCCCTGCAGTCGGGTTGCGACCTTTTGCTGGCCAGGATGAAGCGGCGCTATCGTTCGGCCGCCTATGCCAATCGTGTGCAAGCGGTTCGTTCGGCCATGCCCCACGCCTGCATTGGGCTGGATGTGATTGTGGGCTTTCCAGGTGAAACGGATAGAATTTTCACGGAAACACATGATTTCATCAACGAACTAGACGTTTCTTATTTGCATGTATTTACCTATTCGGAGCGCCCCGGAACGGAGGCTGCCGAAATGAAAGGCCGGGTACCCAATGGCCGCAGGAGCGACCGCAATCGTTTGCTCACCCACCTCGGTCAACGCAAACGGGTAGACTTTGCTCAAACACACTTGGGCAGTGTGAGGCCTGTGCTTTTTGAGCAGGAAAGGAAGGGTGGGTTGATGCAGGGCTATACCGACAATTATCTGAGGGTGGCGGTTCCCTACGACCCGCTGTGGGTAAATCGTATTATGCCAATTGAACTCTCCTCTGTTGAGTCGGACGGATCGATTCTGTGCGAGGCAGTCCCGGTCGATCGGTTTGAGGCTGTTTTTACGCCGACTCACCGGATTGAATATTTATCTGACCAAAAACTCTTTTGAATCCTTCTATTGCATCAACCTAAATAGAAAAAACCGTGGTTAATTCGACCATGTGGAATACGTAGCCATAACAAATGTATCAATGGACAAAATCATCATTCTCGATTTCGGATCTCAATACACGCAGCTGATCGCCCGGCGAGTTCGGGAATTGCAGGTTTATTGCGAAATACAGCCCTGGAATCGCCCAATTGATGATGATCCGGAAATCAAGGGGATTATCTTGTCGGGGAGCCCCTACAGCACCAGCCAGGAAGGCGCTCCCCGTCCCGACATCCGCTCCCTATCGGCCGGCCGACCGCTACTTGCGATTTGTTACGGTGCCCAATTGCTCGCTCAACAAACCGGGGGAGAACTCCTGCCCGCCACCATCCGCGAGTATGGGCGCGCCCGTTTGTCGATTCGATCTGAGAACCGACTTTTCGCCGGATTTACCCCGGATAGCGAAGTATGGATGTCGCACGGCGACACGATCGCCGCCCTGCCAGCAGACGTGCGTTTGCTGGGAAGCACCGAAACGGTCGACAACGCTGCCTATCAGGTTGGCGAATACCCCCTGTATGGCATACAGTTTCATCCTGAGGTTACGCACTCACAGCATGGGGCGCTACTTCTCAAGAATTTTGTTGTTGACATCTGCGCATGCCGGCAGGACTGGACGGCAGAGCATTTCATTGAGCAAAGCGTGGCGGCGATCCGGGAACAGGTCGGCGATGGACAGGTGGTGATGGGACTCAGCGGCGGGGTCGACAGCACTGTGGCGGCTATGCTGATTCATCGAGCCATTGGGCATCGCCTCCGCGGAATCTTCTTTGACAACGGATTGCTGCGCAAGGGCGAGTTCGATCAGGTACTCCACGACTACCGGCAGTTGGATTTGAACATGGCAGGGGTAGATGCCCGCGAAGAATTCTACCAGGCACTCGATGGACTATCTGAGCCGGAGGCCAAACGCAAGGCTATAGGCCGCACCTTCATTGAGTTGTTTGATCGCGAGGCACATCGACTCACCAACATACAATGGCTCGGACAAGGAACGATATACCCCGATGTGATCGAGTCGGTGTCGGTCATGGGGCCCTCAGCTACGATTAAATCGCACCACAATGTGGGGGGTCTGCCGGAATACATGAAACTCTCCCTGTTGGAGCCACTCAGAACCCTGTTCAAGGATGAGGTTCGCCATGTGGGAGCCGCCCTGGGCATCAGCCCGATGTTCTTGGGTCGACACCCATTCCCCGGTCCGGGCCTCGGCATCCGGATTCTGGGTATTGTCGATGCCCATCGCGTAGCCCTTTTGCAGGAAGCCGACGCACTATACATTCAGCACCTGAAAGATTCGGGCTGGTATGACCGCATTTGGCAGGCTGGAGCAATTCTGCTGCCAGTGCGGAGCGTGGGGGTGATGGGCGATGAGCGTACCTACGAAGAAGTGGTGGCCCTGAGGGCTGTGCACAGCGTGGATGGTATGACGGCCGATTGGGTCCATCTGCCATATGATTTGCTGGCGCAAATTTCGAACGACATCATCAACCAGGTCAAGGGGATAAATCGGGTGGTATATGACATCAGCTCCAAGCCACCAGCCACCATAGAATGGGAATAACCCGTTTTCAAAATTTATTTCCATGGTCTTTGCGATTCATGCCCGAAAGCCAGAACCGAATGCTTTACGGTATAGAGGAATTATAAATAGGCGTAGTTGTGATTGCTGAGGTGCGTATGAAGCAGGCGGTGGCAGCCTTGGGTACCTACCGCTATCGTGAGGAGTTGAACAGCTGGCTGAAAACCTATATGAAGGGTTTCCCAGCCATGGGCAGCCGCGACCGCCGCGAATTACGTTCCCTGGTTTACGGCGCAGTGCGCATGGCCCGGCTTTTTCCTGAAGCGACAGTGGAACAGCAAATCGGCATGGGACAGGTGTTCACGGCAGGAGTGGATTCAGAGTTTGTTAGGTACGGCTCAACCCGCAGTGGATGGCACATGCCTGCCTTGCCTGGAATGGACATGGATGCTCTGGCTGTTTGTAGATCTTGGGCTCAGTCAGGCCATTTGTTTCGAGAGGCTGATTGGTTTCCGGCCCAAGATCGAATCTCACCTCATGTGGATACTCATGAACTGCTGAATGGATTCCTGATGGCGCCCAGAACCTGGGTGCGTGTGCGCTCGGGTAGGGAAGGAGAGGTGGAGAATGAATGGACAGCCAAGGGATGGGTATGGGGAAAGTCCGATCCGACACCAAACGCCCGCTGGGTGGAGCCGGGTCGGCCCCTCGATATTTTGGCGAATTATATGAACGGCTCCTTCGAAGTGCAGGATCTAGCCTCTCAGCGCACCTTTCGATTTATGAATCCGATAGCAGGGGAGAGCTGGTGGGATGCTTTTGCCGGCTCAGGCGGCAAAAGTTTATTGTTGCATGACCGTGAGCCGGGTGTACGTCTATTTGCAACTGATGAGCGTCAAACCACATTGCATCAGTTGCACGAACGATTCAGCAGGGCCGGCATTCGATCCTATAGCCGGTATTGTGTGAATCTCGATCAGCGTGACCCTCTTGAGCAGGCAGGCAGCTTTCCCCGCCATTTTGATGCGGTTTTGGCCGATGTCCCCTGTTCGGGTTCAGGAACCTGGTTGGCCACACCCGACTGGCTATCCCGGTTCGACAACCATCGGTTGGCCGATTTTGCCGATCGTCAGTTTCGTTTGGCTGGCAATCTTCTCCCGTATGTTTGCGAAGGGGGGCGACTCATCTACCTTACCTGCTCGCTCTATGCCGACGAAAACGAAAGGGTTGTGGAGCGTCTGTGTACCGCTTACGGGTGGCAATGTCGCGAGTTGGGCTACGAACAGGCATCCGCAGAAGGTGGCGATGTGCTTTTCGGCGCAGTTCTCGTTCGCCTCTAAATGAAATTAGCTATTTCGATTCAATGAGACAGCATTCTATCTGCGTCGACAAGTCTCATCTGTTGCATCAGATTAATAAATTTAATCAAATAAGGAAGCAGAATTATTGAATTAATTAATGTGCCCCAGTATTGGCTGCTTTAAGCGCCTGACGCAAATCGGCGATGAGATCCTCCACATGTTCGATTCCTACCGATAAGCGAATGAGTCCGTCGCTCACCCCATAAATCTGTCGAATTTCGGCCGGAACGTTGCTGTGGGTCGTAGTGGCTGAATGGCACGCCATGCTCTCTGTGCCCCCTAAACTCACCGCATGCCGGATCAATCCCAGAGAATCCAAAAATCGAAATGCTGCTGTCTGTCCACCCCTCAACTCAAACGACAACAAGGAACCATTGCCGCTAGCCTGTCCGTGATGGGGATGATCTGCCGGAAGTAGTCCCGGATAAAAAAGCTGTTGCACCTGGGGTTGCCCTTTTAGAAATTCTACAATTTGAACGGCGTTGCGTTGTGATGCTTCCATGCGCAGTTCCAGCGTTTCCATGCTTCGGGTGATGAGCCAGGAGGTATGCGGACTCGCCGTGCCGCCCATTTGACTGCGAACGCCCCGTAGCAAGTTGGCTGTATCGCGGCTGCAGACCAAAGCTCCGGCGATGAGATCGCTGTGACCGCCCAAAAATTTGGTGGCCGAATAAATTCCAATATCAATGCCGTGCTGGAGTGGCTTTTGAAATACAGGCCCCAGTAGGGTGTTGTCGCATGAGGTCACCGGCAATCGGCTCGTCAAACGTCCGATTCTTGCTTTCAATTCCATTACCTGCCCGAAATCGACTGTTTGCAGGGTGGGATTGGCGGGTGTTTCTACGTAGATCATACGGATGGAAGGGGTGTTTTTCATGCCCTCTATTCGGGCGATGATCTCTTCCATCGACTCATGTGGTGCATATTCCATCAGATGCACCCCCCACCGTTGCAACAATCCCCTCAATAGTTGGTCGGTTCCCCCATAAAGGGGTGAGGTATGGAGAACAGTGTCGCCCGGTGCGAGCATACCCATAAACAAGGTACTGATGGCCGCCATTCCACTTTCGAAAAACAAAGCAGCGTCGGCCCCCTCATATGCAGCCAGGCGGGATTCGGCGAGTATCAGATTGGGATGCTCAAGACGGCTGTAGATCATGCCCGCTGGCTTTTCATGGTCGTTATCGTTTTCTTCGGACTGCACCCCTTTCTGTTGGAACAGCTCCTTCGCCTCCTGTGCACTATTGAACACATAATTTGAACTCAGGTACAGGGGCATTTTGACCGCATTGCGCGAATTAGAGGGAAGGTAATGCCCGTCGATCAGTTCTGTGGATGGCTTCATGTTGCGATGTAATGTTTTATGAGTTGAATGAGATAACTGATCTAATCAAGAGGTTGTGCGAACTTATCAAATAGACAGACCGTGGAGTCTGATTTATCATAGTAAATTATGGTGATTAACAGATTAATAATAAATTTATATATTGTATAGCTTCATTGTACGTCTCTTTAATCATGTATTCAGAAATTAGCCGAATGGCCTTTGTAGGTTCGCAGATACACCAATAGCCGGGCCTGCACGCAGACCACATCGTTTTGATCGATCGCTTCGGCGGGGAGCCATTTTTCGAATTTGCCTTTTTCGGCGAGAGATTGCCCGGCCTCTTGAAGATCGATTTCCCTTAGGCGAAAGTCTATGTACATCTTGGTGGACGAGGGTTTCAGGTAGTCAATCTCCGCTTTCTTCAGCCAGACCTCAAGTTTTTGTCCCCTCCGAGCAAAAATTTGCCACATCATCACGGGTAAAAACGGATCAAGAGCGCTGAATAGCGTGCCTCCAAACACCGAACCCTGAAGGTTTCGGTTCATAAAAGAATGGGCGATGCGCACCCGGCAATGCATGAGGTCGGGCGACAAATACTCTGTGCGGATTCGGTTAAACAGGAGTGGGGGAAACAAACGCATCATCCACAGAATTTGCCAATTTTTTAGGACAAGGGGGTGTGGATGGAGGTGGGTAGACATAAATGCAAAAGGGGTGCATCGGAATATGCCTGCAAAATTACGCAGCCTTTTCTTGCATTTATATGTTTAAACTTTTATCATCTTTGCGGCATCTTATAATAACTTATGCGCATTTTTTCTCTCTTTACGCCCCAATTCTTCCCGGTCGTTCTTTTTCTTTTAATAGCTCAATTCACGTCCGATGCATTCGCACAAGGACGAAGGTTGTCCGGACGGGTTATCGATTCGACAGACAGCACCCCTCTTATGGGCGTGAATGTTTCATTTCGGAACCCCGAAGATCCCACGACCCCCATTCAAGGCACCAGCACGGATAATGACGGACGTTTTGAAATTACGATAAGTGGCAAACAAATTGTGGAAATCCGAATCAGCTTTGTGGGCTACCGTCCCATATTGCGTAGCATCACGCAGTCGCAATGGAAGGATTCTGAGTTATCATTAGGGAATCTGCGTTTACCCCGGCAAATCGGGCAGCTATCGGAAATTACGGTGAATGAGTGGGCCGCACCCGTGGAGCAAAAAGGCGATACCACCGATATTCGGGCGGATTCCTACAAAGTAGCGGAATATGCTGATGCAGAGCAACTCGTACGAAAAATGCCCGGTATCACAATTGAAAATGGTCAGATACAGGCGCAAGGTGAACAAGTGAAACGGGTTATGCTCGACGGACAGGAATTTATGGGCAATGATGCAACGGCCGCGCTCCGCAGTCTACCGGCAGATGTGGTCGACCGAATCCAGATAATTGATCGGATGAGCGACCGTGCTCAGTTCACCGGAATTAACGACGGCAACACAGAGAAAACCCTAAACATCATCACCAAAACGGGGCTCGACAATAGCCGATTCGGAAAAACGTATGCCGGAGTGGGTACCGATTCAGGTCCGATTGAACCATCGCGCCGCTATATGTCGGGTTACAGCGTGAACCTGTTCAAGGGCAAGAAGAGGGTGACTCTGCTGGGATTGGCCAACAACATCAACCAGCAGAATTTCTCGTCTCAGGATTTGAGTTCGCTTTCAGAGCCCGACCCTATGCCATGGAGAACTATGATTGGTAATGCGATGCCAGGCGGATTTGGCCGGGGTATGATGGGGGGTGGAGGCGGTGCTGCCGCTAATTTTCAGAGCAGCCAGCAGGGAGGGATCAGTGAGACTCGCTCTTTTGGTGTCAATTTCAGCGACAATTGGGAAAAGAAAGGAAAAATGAGTGCAAGTTACTTTTTCAGCGACGGGCTCAATAATCAGGACACCCGGCTTGCCCGCAATTTTTTTGTGCAAGACGGCATTCAACAACAATATCAGGAAAAAGGCCAGAACAATTCGGCAACGCTCAGTCACCGCTTGTCGATGCGCATAGAGTACAATCCCGATACGTCCAACTCCATTGTAATTAGTCCACGCTTCAACGCAAGCCGACGCCGCAACACACAAGATTTTTCAGGCCTTAACCTGGGGGCTGGAGCCATTGGAGCTCCAGTCGACAGCATTAGCCGCACGGATGTGAAGCAGCTCGACACCAGCTACAACCTCGGGTTGAATGGTGAATTGGTGTGGCGTTACAAATTCCCTGTGCGTGGGCGAACATTCTCGTTTACATTAAACGGGGATTTGTCGCAACAAGACGCCGTTCGGGGCTTTGAAAGCAAAAATCGGATTTGGATGGCATTTGGCTATTCTGACTCGCTCATTGACCGGTTTACGGATATCGGTAATGGTCAGAATCGGATTGACCTGGATTTGGCCTACACAGAGCCTGTAGGGAAAAATGGACTGATTGAAATGAGTTATGCCCCAAGAATTACGGAATCGAACGCCTTTCAGTGGGCCGATAGAAAAGATGTATTGACCGGTCAGTATCAGAACCGCGACAGCGTGTTATCGAATGAGTTCGATAATCGGGTGGTGGTCCATGGGGGTACACTGCGCTACCGCTACAATGTAGAGCGTTTGGAATGGACCTTCGGAGCCCGTTACCAGATGGCCGATATGCGGAGTAGGCAAACCTATCCTTTCAATCAGGATATTCCGGTTGCCTTCTACAACTGGCTGCCGTCGGCCATGATTCGTTACAACATTACCAAAACGGCGAATTTGCGCTTTTTCTATCGTACGAATGCCCAATTCCCTTCACTGAGTCAACTCCAAAACCTGGTGGATGTTTCAAACCCCCTGCAGTTGCGCCGCGGCAACCCCGATTTGCGGCAAACCGTGAGCCACACAATTGGCGGACGAATCCGGGAGGCAAAACCTGTCCAGGGGGTTTCCTACTTTTTGTTTGCCATGCTCAATGTGTTCACTGACCAGATCGTGAACAGCACCACCCTCGCTCTGAGAGACACCATCCTCGACAATCAGAACAGATTACCCATAGTTCTGGGTCGGGGTGCCCAGCTCATTCAACCCGTGAATCGAGATGGTGGCCGCAACTTCCGTGTATTCCTCAATTATAGTCGCCCGGTGAAGTCTCTCAAATCAAATCTGAATATAAATGCAGGTACTACAACGGGTATTACGCCTAGTCTGGTTAATGGGGTAGAGAACCGCGCGCTCAACACCAATTATAATTCAGGTTTTAGCCTTAATTCAAACATCAGCCGAGAACTGGATTTTTCCGTGGGATACACAATCAACTACAACCGGGTTCGCTATAGTCTGCTGCCCAACCAAAACAGTGATTTCTTTACCCATTCGGGCACATTTCGCTTCAATTACATTCCCGTACCCGCTCTCATACTGAGTTCCGATTTGATGGTGAATTCATTTTCAGGTTTAGGAACGGATTTTAACCAGCAAATCTGGCTTTGGAATGTGGGCGCGGGATACAGATTCCTCAAAGACCGCAGAGGTGAATTGCGGTGGTCTGTTTTCGATTTGCTAGGACAAAACAGCAGCATCACCCGAAATGCCACCGAAACCTATGTAGAGGATGTAGAGACGCGACTACTTCAGCGCTTTCATATGTTCACCTTCACCTATAACCTTCGTCATTTTGGTCAGCGCCCCGAACCTCCGACGCGGGGCCCATGGGGTGGTGGACTGAAATAACGATATGTCCCGGTTGGTTCGTGCAATGAACCTCTCGGGTATTGAACGCAATTGTAACGCTATGGATTGACCAGGCGAGCGGTGACAATGCCCCGTTCGCCCTGTACGCGGATAGTGTAGAGGCCGGGCGACCACCCTTCCACTACAAACTCATAGCGGCCATCTTCAGGAAAGATTCCCGGGTTACGCGCTAGGAGTCGTCCCAGTGCATCAAAAACTATGATCTCATCCACGCGACCCATCGACAGGGTCTCAACGAAAAATTTCTTACCATCGCTCGGATTCGGCCAAATCTTGACGGATGGCCCATTGACTTGCTCCTCAATTCCTGTATAGAAAAAATTGAGGGGTATGCAGGTGGTGTCGTTGGCACGGTTGACATCATCGGTATGACGGACCCAAAGACAAAGCGTGGCACCCTGTGATGTGGGGGAACTGAGCGGGGTGGTGAATTCATAAACAAAGCTACCGCCCGGAACGGGACTACCAGCAGGCAGGGTTTCGGTGACCACCGGCTGGTTGCCAAAGCGGTAGGAAACCGTGGCTGTGCCGTGGGGATAGGTTCCAATACCACGGATGCGCAGGCGCGGACGAATCGGCGTATTCACCACATCTCCTGCAATCGGGAAAACGGGCGGATCCACGGCCAAATCGATGTTCCGCAAGGGACGGGAAATGACCCCGAGCACCATATCCTCCGTTAACCGACTGCGGTAACCGGCCCACGCGCCCTGTATGACCTCCATAGTGCGACAGGAAATGGGCGGCGTGAGGTCACGCGCCAAAGAAATATTGGATCCGGAGGGCATCTCCCACAAGACATAAAATCCACCCGCGTTTCGGGTTACCGGCGTAGAGAGGGGCACGAGTGACAAAAATCCAGAGGGGGTCGATGCGGGATCGGCCCAGGTGGAGTCGAGTAGAGTGCCCGGTCCCCCGTTCGGTCCATCATCCGCATAGATCTTCAAGAAGCAACCCTGTAGGGTTGGATCGCCTGTGATGATCAGTCGATATTGTGTAATGCGGTAGGGGAAGAAGGGCGGCACCATATAATAACCCATCCCCGCATTACCACTCGACCAGGAAATACCGAAACCATCAGGAACCCCGTCGGAATAATCGAGGGGTACATCGGTCTGCGTGGTGTCGATGGCCACTATTTTCGTGCGTATTTGATTGTTGAAGGCCACCATATCGTTGGTGACCCCAGCCAAATCAGTCTGCATATCATATATTCCGGCGGCCAAAGGGGTGATTGGGTCAAAATTGACCACTGTATCAACTGCAACGGGTAGTGAGGTAATGGGAACTGTATCGCGCTGGGGGGTCGTGAGATTGAAGCTGCTGACTGCACTGCGGATACTGAAGCTTCCGAGTGGTTGATTACCGTAGTTTTTGACATATGACGTGAGCGGACAGGGTCGCTGCATGAGGGTGAAGATGCCCTGGTTGAACGGACTTTGATTCCAGTCGATGCCCGCATCCGTCACCTGATACGTCACCGTATCCGGATAATAGAAGCGTACACTGTAGTTGGTGTCGGGGTAAACATTTTTACTGTGTTGCAATCCGATGGCACCATTGATATTTTCAATTCCTATAGTAATGTCATTGCTCATGGTAAACCCAATTTGTCGCTTGTAATTGAACGTGATGCTTTTGTCGACCCGGTTCATAACAATCTGGAAAGAGTTTTGCCCGGTATAATAGGGTAGAACTGAGGTCCAGAAGGGCACGTTGATCCAACTGAATACGAGGGTATCGGGGGTAGCATAGTAATAGCAGCTGCCCGGATTGCCCGTGCCGGCAAAGTTGAGGTCACTCAACAGGGCTGCGATAAAATTATGGGCACCCCCTACATTCGGAATCATCGGAAAGGGCGATGCTATGTTGTCGGAGTTGAAGGTGATATAGCCATTCGAACCAATCCAAACCAATTTGGGGAAATACCAGTAGTACTGAAACTCATTCGGGATGGCGAAGGGGCCGATTACATTATCATCAGCCAACCCCAATACCTGAGTTCCGGAAGAGGTGATGTTGACCCAGTTGTAGAGCGGACCAACGGAATCATACGAATCGCGCCAGGTGTAACCGTAGAGGTCGGGTCCACCTCGCCCCTGGATTTGGGCAAATAATGGCGATGTACAAAAGAAGCAAGTGAATGCTATCAAAAGAAAACGGAGATTGGGTATCAGACGAAGCATAACGGGGTGGTTTGAATACAATTAGTAAAAATACAAGGCAATCATATGTAATGCAAAACAAAATAAAAGGGGCGTAGCATCAGGCGTGGCTATTTCCATTATCGGTCCTCTCACCCCCCTCAAAAAAATCCAGATCTCGCCCCCAGGTTTCGTGCAGATGGGTGAGTGACCAAAGGGCCACGCCCACGCACAAAAGGCCGGTGATGAGGGCCGATTCAATTCGGGGCACAACCGACTGAAGTCCAGTGTAGAGAAAGGTGATGGGCAGCACGGAACCGCGAACGAAATTGGGGATGCTGGTGGTGGCGGTCGAGCGGAAATTTGTACCAAAATGCTCGGAGGCCATAGTCACAAACACGGCCCAATATCCGGTGGCCGAACCCAGTACGAAGCAGAGTATGTAGAAATAACGAAGTCTGTGGATGCCCCCATACAAATAAAACAGTATACAGGCCAGGGTAACCCATAGGAATGTGCGCACGACACCTTTGCGGGTGCGGAACCACTGACTGGCCAATCCACTCACAAAATCCCCGAAAACGAGTCCGCCATATGCGCTCATCACCGCCACGGCGGGAAGGACAGATTCCTTAAGTTGAAGTTCCCGGCCCAATTCGGGTGAAAAGGTGATGAGGATACCCACACAGAACCAAATTGGAATTCCGATGAGAATGCTGTGCAAAAACAAGCGGGCGCGGCGGGGGTCCGACAATAGGAGCCGAAAATCGCCCCGAACCAATTCGCTGCGTTGGTGCATGCTCTTAAACATACCCGATTCGCGGATGCCGACCCGAAGAACGAGAAGTGAAAGTCCCAATCCTCCCCCCAACAGATAGGCTGTCCTCCAGCTCACCACCTGAGCCAACATACCGGCGAAGATGGCCCCTGCTGCACCGACCGTCACCACCACAGTGGTGCCGTTGCCCCGCTTTTCACGACTCATCAACTCACCCACCAGGGTTATGCCCGCACCCAACTCGCCTGCTAGTCCGAATCCGGCCACCAGGCGCACCAGTGCGTATTGGGTGACGTTCTGTACGTATGCGTTGGCAATGTTGGCCAGCGAATAGAGCAGGATACTTCCGAAAAGTACCGACAAGCGCCCCCTCTTGTCACCCAGAATCCCCCAAAAAACACCACCCAATAACATGCCCAGCATCTGCATGTTCAGGATCAGCACCCCATTGCGCTCCAGTTCCGTGTCTGTGCATCCCAGTGCTTTGAGGCTGTCGACCCGAACGATGCTGAACAGGATCAGGTCGTAGATGTCGACGAAATAGCCCAGGGCAGCCACCAATACTGCCAAATAAACATGTCGGTTGTTCTGAATAGGGGTATATGTCATTCGTTTGACGTTTTCGACCGACCAAATATAGTTTTTGGCCTCCAAAAAAATAGATAATATTGTTACCTTGTCGAAAGAGTTGTTGACAAATAAGTTCATACATATTTCGTTTCCTGCTATAATGGATACACCTAAAAACATAAGCATCCGAGTCGCCCTGCGCGAGGATTGCCCCGCTCTTATGACGCTCATCCGCGAACTCGCAGTCTACGAACGCGCACCAGGTGAGGTCACCGTTCATGATCATCATTTCGAGCAGGCGGGGTTCGGCCCCGACCCGGTTTGGTGGGCTGTAGTGGCCGAGCATCAATCGGCGATTGTTGGTTTCGCCCTGTGCTACACCCGCTATTCAACCTGGAAAGGGCGGTTGTGCTACCTGGAAGACCTGGTGGTTACGGAATCCATGCGTGGAAAAGGTATAGGACGATTGCTATTTGAAAAAGTCGTTTGCCTGGCGAAACTGAAGGGTTTCCCCCGGGTTTGCTGGCAGGTGCTCGACTGGAACGAGCCGGCCCTGAACTTTTATCGTAAATTTAAGGCCGGATTCGATGATAGCTGGGTCAACGGATGGGTGGATACCCGCTGAAGACGAATCCAAAACTTCATTATATTTACGTCTTGATCAGGCGGGAATAGCTCAGTTGGTAGAGTACGACCTTCCCAAGGTCGGGGTCGCGAGTTCGAACCTCGTTTCCCGCTCATTGTTTGGCAAACATTTAGGTTGATGCACGCCGTCAGAAGCCTCTATACATAATCCGGTGTCGTACTCTCATCCCATTCCTACAGTTAGATTGGAAACAATTTAAATCACGCAATAGGGCAAGGCCAGAAAGTGAACCCTATTAAACTAAAAATCCCTGTTTCCATTACAGAAATAGGGAAAATTTGGCGGTCCGGACGGGACTCGAACCCGCGACCCCATGCGTGACAGGCATGTATTCTAACCGACTGAACTACCGAACCTTTAGAACGCTGCAAAATTACGGGTTAGTAACAAGAAATCAAATAGGCACCCGTTCACAATTCAGTAAAAAAATGAACGACAAGCCGCAAAGTCCTACTTTTGTGCCCACAAAATCTCCCCGTACCCATCAATGAAAGCACTGCGCAATCTGGCCATTATCGCCCACGTCGACCACGGCAAAACCACGCTGGTCGACAAAATACTGTTCCAAACCAATCAATTTAAGGCACATGAGAAAGTGGGCGACTTAATTCTGGATAGCCACGATCTGGAGCGTGAAAGGGGAATCACTATATTTTCCAAGAATGTAGCGGTATGTTACAAGGACACCAAAATCAACATTATCGACACCCCGGGGCACAGCGATTTCGGGGGAGAAGTGGAGCGCGTACTCCGCATGGCCGATGGTGTACTTCTGTTGGTTGATGCCTTTGAGGGACCCATGCCCCAAACCCGCTTCGTGCTGCAGAAAGCGCTCGCACTGGGGCTCCGTCCGATCGTGATTATCAATAAAGTCGACAAAGAAAACTGCAGACCCGACGAAGTACACGACGCCGTATTCGATCTGTTTTTCCACCTCGATGCCACCGAAGAGCAGCTCAACTTCCCGACCCTATATGGTTCCTCAAAGCAGGGATGGATGTCGACCGACTGGAAAAAGCACTCCGACGACTTCACTCCCTTACTCGAAGCCATCCTGGAACACGTGCCCCCGCCTTTGGTTTCGGAAGGCACGCCCCAATTGCAGATCACCTCGCTCGACTTCAGCAGTTATGTGGGTCGTATTGCCATCGGTAAGCTGAGTCGCGGCATCCTCGCCGAGGGCATGCCCGTTACGCTGGTGCGCAACGCGGGCGGACAAACACGGGGACGTGTGAAAGAATTGTATGTGTTTGAAGGGTTGGGTCGACAAAAAGTCGCATCTGTGCAAGCGGGCGAACTTTGTGCGGTGGTAGGTCTTGAGGATTTTCAAATTGGGGATACAGTGGCCGACATGGAGCGGCCTGAGGGCATGCCCCCCATTACGGTCGACGAACCCACCATGAGCATGTTGTTTACCATCAACAACTCGCCCTTTTTCGGAAAAGAAGGGAAATTTGTAACCTCCCGTCACCTCTGCGAGCGGCTGGAAAAAGAAACCGAAAAAAACCTCGCCTTGCGACTCGCAGAGACTAATTCTTCCGATAGCCTTCAGGTATTCGGCAGGGGAATTCTACACCTTTCCGTGCTGATTGAGACCATGCGCCGCGAGGGCTATGAACTGCAGGTGGGCCAGCCCAGAGTTATTATGAAGGAAGTAGACGGACAAACTTGTGAGCCTATCGAACAACTGGTGGTGGATGTGCCAGAGCAACACGCAGGCAAGGTAATCGAGCAGGTCAACCAGCGCAAAGGGGAAATGCTGATTATGGAACCCAAAGGGGATATGGTGCACCTCGAATTTGCCATTCCCTCGCGTGGATTGATCGGATTGCGTTCCAATCTGTTAACGTCAACACAGGGCGAAGCCATCATGTCGCACCGGTTTGAATGCTATGAACCCTTCAAAGGACAGCTCCCCGGCCGAATCAATGGCTCACTTGTGAGTATGGAAACTGGTATGACCACCGGATACAGCATCGATAAGCTGCAAGACCGCGGCGTATTTTTCGTGGATCCTAACGAGTCGGTCTACGAAGGGCAGGTAGTGGGAGAGAACAACCGTCCGGGCGATTTGGTGGTTAATCTGGTGAAAGGCAAGCAGCTCACAAACATGCGTGCCGCCGGGAAGGACGACAACACCCGGATCGCGCCGCGCCGGGTGTTCTCATTAGAAGACGCAATGGAGTACATACAAGTCGATGAGTACATCGAAATCACTCCGAAATCGATGCGCCTGAGAAAAATCATACTCCGCGAGACCGACCGCCGTAGAAAATCGAGTTAACAGGTGCTGCCCGCGCGCTCCTTCACGCGCATCAGGGCCCATTCCAACTGTTCCTCTCGCGACATGTGTGAATTATCGAGCACCTCCGCATCTTCAGCTTGTCGCAATGGCTGGTCTGCCCGGGTGGTGTCGATATGGTCACGCTCTGCAAGATTCTGAAGAATCTCCGCCAAACTCCAGAATTCCCCTTTCTGTTTCAATTCAGCCTTCCTTCGCAAGGCGCGAATCTCCGGACTGGCTGTCATGAAAATCTTGAGGTCGGCCTTCGGGAATACATGTGTGCCGATGTCGCGCCCATCCATCACCACACCACCCTGTGCTCCCAGCATGCGCTGGGCTTCCACGAGTTTCCGGCGCACCTCGGGTAGGGCAGCAACCCGACTAACGGCGGAAGAAACGGCCGGACCACGTATTTCATCCTCTATGCGCACCCCATTCAACCACAATTCATTTTCATCGCCCAAGGCCGACTTTCGAAATTCGAGGTTCACAGAATCCAGCGCAGAATTTACCTGTAGGGTGGACGCCGGATCGATTCCGTTTTGAAGAAAATAAAGCGTGACGCCTCGGTACATCGCACCCGAATCAACGTAAACCAAACCCAGTGCACAAGCCAATTGCTTGGCCAGGGTACTCTTGCCACAGGCAGAATAGCCGTCTAACGCTATGATAGGTGCTTTTTTCACATTGCAAAAATAGGCAAACCCATCGGCCAATTTTGTAGTAATTTCGCAGGCCATTTGGGGTCTATCCCCACGCATCCACATGTCTGCCTTTGAAACCCTTGGTCTGCATCAGGCCCTCTGCACCGCTGTATCTCGTTTAGGTTTCACCGAGCCGACACCTATTCAGAAACTCACAATCCCTGTTCTCACCTCAGGCATCCGCGATGTGGTGGCTCTGGCGCAAACCGGAACTGGCAAGACCGCGGCGTTCGGACTGCCCGCCGTGCAAATGTGCATGGAGAACCCCTCGGAACTACAGGTGTTGGTTTTGAGTCCCACCCGTGAGTTGTGCCTGCAAATAACGGCCGACCTCAAATTGTTTACCAGCGCATTGCCCGACATCGGAGTGTGTGCTGTATATGGAGGCAGCAGCATTCAGGCCCAAATCAAGGAATTGCGCGATCGCCCGGCGATCATCGTGGCCACCCCCGGTCGTCTAATCGATCTAATCGACCGCAAGGCTGCACGTCTCGACACGGTGCGTTATATCGTGCTCGATGAGGCCGACGAAATGCTCAACATGGGCTTCCGCGACGACATCGATTACATACTCCAGAATACCCCTTCGCGGCAATCGACTTGGCTCTTTTCGGCTACAATGCCGGATGCGGTGCGACAAATATCGGGCAATTATATGTCGAATCCGGAGGAAATTTCCGCCGGAACGCGCAATATAGCCGCGGCCAACATCAGCCATAAATTCTACGTTGTACAACAGCGCGACCGGTTTGAGGCCCTGAAACGGTTGGTTGACTTCCATCCAGGCATGTATGCTATTATTTTTTGCCGCACCCGCGCCGAAACCCAGGAAATTGCCGAAAGGCTGATCCGTGAAGGCTATGATATCGAGGCTCTCCATGGTGATCTGACGCAACAACAACGCGACCGCGTGATGGGTCGATTCCGTGACCGTAGTTTGCAGCTGCTGATTGCTACCGATGTGGCTGCTCGGGGTATCGATGTGAGTGACCTCACCCATGTCATCAATTACTCTCTTCCCGACGAGCCTGAGGTCTACACCCACCGTTCCGGACGCACTGGGCGGGCCGGAAAAACAGGTGAATGTCTGAGTTTGGTAACCCCCCGCGAACAAACCCGCATCCGACACATTGCCCGACTCCTGTCATCCGTACCGGAGCGGGGTACAATCCCGAACGGCCCTGAAATCACCCGTAAACAGTTTTCCCATTTTCTGGAAAAAATCGCGAGCGCCCCTGTGGGCGATTACGACTACCAGGAGTTTTTGGATCCCTTGTTTGCCCGTTTGTCGGACGTTTCCAGGGAGGATTTGCTGGAACGAATTGTGGCGCTCGAATTTGAGCGTTTTATGAAATACTACAAGGATGCAATCGATTTGAATCCTTCCACACCGGATCATGGTCGTAAGGGTTTGAACGTTCAGAGCGGTGATCGGGGCGAGGCCGGAGGGCCTATGTCGCGGTTGTTTATCAACCTCGGAATCCGAGATGGTTTCTACAAGGCCAGCATATTGCAGTTTTTGCTCGACCATTCTGGACTGAAGAAAGCTGACCTTGGGCGTATCGATCTGGGCGACACACGCACGATTGTGGAGGTTGAGGAGGCGCATATGTCGGCAATCATCGAAACATTTGATGGCGGAGCATTTCGCGGGCGCAGAATCCGGGTTGAAAAAACGGGCGAACAAGGCGCACGTCGTCCGCGCCATCACTCATCCCGCACAGAATCGCCGCGAAAAGGTGGTTGGAAGCGCTGAGGGGTAGGATAGAGGTTCGCTTTACGGCAGGTAGTTTGGTGGAATGTATGCAATAAATGTTTGTGATTAATCCGGAACTTAAAATAGCCGGAATTTTCAGCACTGCCTTACAGGGAGAACGATGTACCGCAGCCACATGTAGTTCCGGCATTAGGATTCTCGAAAATAAATCCCCGGTTGCTCAACCCCTCACCGATATCCAGGTGAAGTCCGTCTAAATACAAGGCATGAACAGGCTCTATAGCCAATGTTACTGATTCAAATTTTACAATATAATCGTCCTCCTTACGATTTCCGGCTTCCAAAATATAAGATAAGCCCGAACAGCCACCTCCTTTCACGCCTAAACGGGTAATTTGTCCGTCTTGATAATGGGCTGATAACCGTTCCAATTCCTGCTGTGCGCGGGGACTAATCCGAATCGTAGGGAAGGCCGGTGTGGATTCTGCTGGTCGACCGTTTTCAGATTTATCTTCAAATTCAGACCCGTTGGATGTATTCATAATCGATCGCGATGAGTTGTTTAAACATACAAATATAAGGGATGCGCAGTTTTGGGATTATCGCAAGCCGCCACTGTGCGTATTTTCGCATCATGCAAACCTATTTCGCTTTGGCCATAGCCCTGCTTCTGTTGACACTGGCCGTATCGTTTATCATCTTCTTTATGTTCCGCCACCTACAGCGTCAGCGAGTTATGCTGCCGCTCGAAATTCAGGCCTACGAGCGACTTCTTCTGTTTGTGGAGCGACTCAGACCGGAGGGGTTGTTAATGCGAACCCCAACGGCCGGTGATTCAAAAGAGCAAATTCGGCATGCCTTGCTGGCGGGCATCAACATCGAATGGGAGCATAATCTGAGTCAGCAACTCTATGTAGACCCCACTGTTTGGCTCGCCGCATCCGCAGCGCGCGATGAGGTCATCCGGTTGATCCATTCAGCCACTGCAGACCCTTCTGCCTCCGATTCTGGTACTCTATTCCGACAGCGTTTGTTGCATCTTGCCTCCGAAAGTGGCTTGACGGCCTGCAACCGCGCCCTGCGTATTTTGCATCAAAAACGACCCTAATCATGCGGTTATCTCTGCTTTTATGGGCGTTGCTGTTCTGTTGGACTAATCTTGCTTCGGGAACGAACAGGATCGCCGGGCCCCCATATGAGCAATATTTTTTTGAGCAAAATTTTGAATTTCCATACCCGTCCGACACCACCCTTCGAAAACCGAATCGTACGCAAAAGGCGAGTTCGGTTTATCAGGCATACAACAGTTATACCCTGAACAGCGATAGTCTCCTGAAAGGGAGGGTTTCTCAGTCATTTGCCTGGGTCGACTCATTCCGAAACCTGCAAAATCAGTTTACTAATAAGCCCCTGTTATGGTCACCTAAAGCACTCATCAAATCCATGCCCGAATCGGAACTCACCAACCTATTGGCTGACATATTGCTGATAGAATCGCGCAGTATTTGGGATACGGTGCACATATCCCTGCTAAACCCGGGTGGTATTCGGGCTGAGTTTCCGGCCGACACACTCCGGCTTTTGCATGTGATGGAGGTGCTTCCCTTTCCCAATCACCTCGACAAAATCACCCTGTCGGGGACAGAACTTCAACAATTGCTCGACCATTGGGCGGGGAAGGGCGGAATAGCGCTTTCGGGCATGCGCATGTCCATAATTGAGGGCAAGGCCGCGGATGTATGGGTGGGAGATGACCCCCTTCAGCAGAAACATTCCTATCACGTGGCCTTGCCCGATTATCTGGTGGACGGGGGAGATGGATGTTCATTTTTGATTGGAAGCCGTGTGCAACGGGGTGCCCACCGGATCACGGATCTGGTTGCCCGGCATCTGGAGACCATGGGGAAAAGTGGAGAACTCTTAAAGAGCCAAACCGATGGCAGAATTCGGATACGATAGGCGCGATTTCATCCGTGCATTGGGCGCTTCGGTAGCTGGAATAGGGGTGGCGGGCGCCCTACCCACATATTTGCAGGCAAAAGGGACCACCTACCCAATCAGTATACTGCACACCAATGACACTCATAGCCGGATTGATCCATACCCCGCCGGCAGTGCGTTGGCCGGACAGGGAGGAGTGGCCGCCCGAATGGAGCTGATCAGGAGCATTCGCGATCGGGCCTCACGTAGTATCTTGCTCGATGCAGGCGATTTTTTTCAGGGCACGCCGTATTTCAATTTCTATAACGGTGAGGTTGAGATTCGTGCCATGCAGCAGTTGGGATACGATGCCGCTACGCTGGGCAACCATGATTTTGATGGGGGGATGGACAACCTGTTGCTGCAGCTTCAGAAAGCCGGATTTCCCGTGGTATCCGCCAATTATCGTTTTGGCCGACACGGTTTGGCTCAGAGATGTGCTTCATCGGTCATCCTTCGTCGGGACCCGCTGAAAATTGGGGTTTTCGGGTTGGGAATCAAGCCAGCGGGACTCATTCCACCGGCATTTGTGCCTCAGCTAAGCTGGGGCGATCCGTTTGAAGCGGCACGCTGTCAGGTCAGCTGCTTACGAATGATCCACCGCTGCCATATAGTGATCTGTCTTTCCCATCTGGGACTGAGCTATGCGGATGAACGTCCCAGCGACCGGCGTCTGGCTCTTGAAGTGTCGGGCATCGATCTGATCGTGGGTGGACATACCCACAGTTTTCTGGATATACCCGAGGTACACTACAACCCGGAGGGTCGTGCCGTGTATGTGGTGCAGGCGGGTCACAGCGGCCTTCGATTGGGAAGGGTCGACTGGGAAATCAAATTAGGAAGAACGACTGAGGCAGCTCCTACAGATGCATCTTTAATCCCTGTAGGTGAGCGGTTGAATGTAGGTTGACGGATTGCCATAGGTTCCGCCGATTGTTTCCTTCGTTCTATTTTTTTTTTTGCTTATTCCACGTGCCTCCTCATTGTCCTTTTCCACCGTTATCCACAACGCCTGTTAATTTTTTAACAAAATTTTTTCTGTTTGCTTTTTTCGTTCGATTTTCGTTGCCTCGTCTGTGGATTCCCATCGCTGTTCCACGTCAATTTTATATGCAGAAAACCAAGGAAGAAGTTTGGGGGGGTTGCTTGTCAGTGATCCGTGATAATGTGACGCAGCAAAGCTACAAAACCTGGTTCGAACCCATACAACCGGTTCGCCTGCAGGAGGGTGTGCTCACCATTCAGGTTCCGAGTCAGTTTTTTTATGAATGGCTCGAAGAACACTATGTAAACCTGCTGCACAAAACAATTCGAAGGGAATTGGGTCCTGACGGGCGGCTTGAGTACAACATCCTGATGGACGGCCATTACAATGGACAGGAACCCTATACGGTAAGTGTTCCGGGTTCTCCGGGCCGCAGCAAGCAGCAGGACGTATCGCTTGGGGTCAATATTGGGAGCAACATCAAGAATCCCTTCATCATACCCGGACTGCGTAAAATTCAGGTCGACCCCCAACTCAATCCACGTTACAACTTCGAAAATTTTGTTGAGGGTGATTGCAACCGATTAGCTCGAAATGCTGCACAGGCCGTTGCCTCCAAGCCCGGGGGCACTTCATTCAACCCCCTAATGATTTACGGTCCCACGGGACTTGGGAAGAGCCACCTCGTACAGGCCATGGGCAACCAAACCCGAACCCTTTTTCCCTCGCGGACCATTTTATACGTAACTGCGGAGAAATTCACCCAACAGTTCATCGATGCCCTCAAAAATCATTCAGCCAACGATTTCGTGAATTTCTATCAGTTGATTGATGTACTTATAATAGATGACGTGCATAACCTGGCCGGAAAAGAGAAAACACAAGACGTCTTCTTCCATATATTTAACCACCTGCACCAGAGCGGCAAACAACTCGTACTCACAAGCGATAAATCACCCAAGGATTTGAAGGGACTGGAAGAACGGCTTATTTCACGCTTCAAATGGGGCCTCAGTGCAGACCTGAGTTTCCCCGATTTCGAAACACGTGTGGCGATTCTGCACATGAAGATGTATTCCGACGGCATAGAACTGCCCGACGACGTGATCGATTTTATTGCCCTAAACTGCAATACCAACGTTCGGGAACTGGAAGGTGCCCTCACTTCACTCATGGCCTACACCACACTCAATAAAAAGAACCCCGACCTGGATCTGGCCAAAATGGTGATGCGGAATTTTGTCAGAAATGTAAATCCGGATGTATCCCTCGAAACCATTCAAACTATGGTTTGTGAATATTTCGGTCTTCCGGTCGAGATGCTCCGCGGCCGCACACGCAAACGTGAAGTGGTACAGGCCCGTCAAATATCGATGTTTCTGGCCAAAAAATTCACCAAACAAAGCCTCAAGAGCATTGGCGATTCCTTCGGCGGACGCGACCATTCAACCGTCATTCACAGTTGCCAGGCGGTAGAGGATCTAATGGATACCGACCGCAGATTCAGGGGTCAACTCGACGAAATTCAAAAGAAAATAAAAATTTCAACCCTCTGAACCCCCGCTTGCCGAATATGGCCACCGTTAAGGCACAGCTGGCAAGAGGGGTACGGGACTTTGACCCAGAGTTCTTGAACCGCCGAAAGTGGCTCTTTTCACAATTGGAAGAGGCATTCATGCGTTATGGATTTCTACCCCTGGAAACCCCGGCCATCGAACTGAATCAAACCCTGCAAGGGGCGTATGGTGAGGAGGGTGATCGCCTCATCTTCAGAATCCTCAATTCGGGTCAATACCTCGAATCGCTCACGGATGAAGATTGGACTGCGGCTCGATCCGGCCAAATCAATCGCTTCACCCGTCTGGTCACTGAAAAAGCGCTACGATTTGATCTCACTGTTCCCTTCGCCCGCTATGTATCGATGAACCGGGGGAACATGGTCTTCCCGTTCAAGCGCTTTCAAATGCAGCCGGTTTGGCGGGCCGACCGTCCACAGCGCGGCCGCTATCGTGAATTTTATCAGTGCGATGCCGACCTTATCGGCTCCGAATGTTTGTCATCGGAGGCGCAGATGGTGGCTCTATATGCAGAAGTACTGGGGCAGCTCGGTTTCCCATCCGCATGCGTTCGGATCAGTCACCGCAAAATTCTTTCCTTTATGGCAGAGGCGCTGGGACTCTCGTCACAGTCGCGTGCGTTTATGGTGCAACTCGACAAACTCGACAAGTCCGGAAAGGAATCTATGTCGACCTACCTCACGGAACAGGGTGTGTCGACCGAAGTGCAGAAAGCGTGGTGGATCCTCATTGAGGCACAGCCGGCTCCGCCCGAGTTGTTGGCTCTGCTGCTGCAGTTTTCCTCGATTACCCAATCGGATCTGCCTGCCTCCATAATGACCGAATTAGAAACCCTCACTCATTATATTGAGGCACTCCGTGTACCGTCGTCATTTTATCGCTTTGATTTGTCTCTCGCGCGTGGACTCGACTACTATACGGGATTTATCTTCGAGGTCGACTCCGGAGTCAAAGGCATGGGCAGTGTGGGCGGGGGCGGGCGCTACGACAACCTAACCGCATCCTTCGGTGTAGACGGCCTTAGCGGTGTAGGGATTTCCTTTGGAGTAGAACGAATTCTGGATCTGATGATCGAACAGAACCTGTTTGGCGACATACCGATACCCGCTGCAAAGGTACTAATGGCCACTACAGAACCCGATTCCATGCATAATTTGTTGGCCTGCGCTCAGGAACTGAGAACGCAGGGTATCAAAACGGATCTGTATGCCGGTGATCCCAAGCCAAAGAAGATTTTTCAATACGCAGAGGCCCGCCAAATTCCTGTTGTGGCTATACTTAAGACAAAAGCTGAGCGCGAATTACAGTTTGTCCTCAAAAGGTTAACTGATTCCGCACACATTCAAGTGAAGCCACAAGAGATTCAGGACTGGGTTCAAGGAAATAAGCCATGGAACACCCAGTAAATAGGCATATGCAACTGGATGTACTCATCGATTTGGCCAACCCCGGCCGAACCCTAAGAGTATCGGAAGACGTGTATAAAAAGGCATCTCAAAGCCGGCTCTATCTCGACAAGCTTTTGCAGGAAAGCGATCATGCATATTATGGCATAAACACAGGATTCGGAGCCCTGTGCCAGGTGCGCATTCCTGATACCCAACTGGGAGCCCTTCAGGAAAATCTCGTTCGGTCCCATGCCTGTGGAGTAGGCGCGGAATGCAGACCCGAAGTCGTGCGACTAATGTTGGCACTGAAAATCCTGTCTCTCATTCAGGGCCATTCCGGTGTGAGCCGCGCTACCATCAGTCGTTTGGTCGACCTCTACAACCAGGATGTGTTGCCCGTTGTATATGAGATGGGCTCACTGGGTGCGTCGGGCGACCTCGCCCCCTTGGCTCATTTGTGCCTCCCCTTAATGGGAGAGGGAGCGGTTGTGTGGAAAGGCAGAAAAATGCCCACGGCTGAGGCCTGGAAAGAATTGGGGTGGGTGCCGGTCAAACTACAATCAAAGGAAGGTCTGGCCCTTCTCAATGGCACTCAGTATATGTCAGCACTGGGTTTATGGGCCATACTTGAAGGTAGAAAACTGCTTTCAGTTGCTCATATGTGTGCCGCTCTGTCGCTCGATGCCTTCGATGGAAATTTGCAGCCCTTTCATCCGGCCCTGCATCGGGTCAGGCCTCATCATGGTCAGATCGCTACAGCCAGAGAAATAATATTGTGGCTGGAGGGTGGTGAAATCCACAATCGCATTCCAGCCAGCGTTCAAGACCCCTATTCTTTTCGTTGTGTTCCCCAGGTCCATGGAGCCTCGGGTGACGCATTGGATCATGTTACAAAGGTCTTCGCAATTGAATGTCGGTCGGTGAGCGACAACCCCCTTATTTTCCCCGACGAGCAACTCATTATAAGTGGCGGGAACTTCCATGGTCAGCCTCTGGCTCTGGCTCTCGACTATCTGGCTCTGGCTCTCGTTGAACTGGGCTCCATTAGCGAGCGGCGTACTTTTCAGCTGTTATCGGGTACCAGGGGGTTGCCTCCCTTTATGGCTGCCGATTCGGGTCTACATTCCGGGTTTATGATTCCCCAGTACACAGCGGCCTCATTGGTAAGCCAAAACCGTCAATTGGCCATCCCGGCGAGCATCGACAACGTAACATCCAGCAACGGACAGGAAGACCATGTGAGTATGGGCGCCAACGCGGGTGTCCGCCTACACAAAATTATCGATAACCTATGGATCATTCTGGGGGTTGAGTGGATGACCGCCGCGCAGGCAATTGATGAGCGTAGAACCACCACCGCACCAGCACTCGAACGAATCCGTCAATCCTATCGAATGGTGGTCCCGACACTCAATGGCGACCGGATTTTGTCGGTCGACATGCGCGCCTCGTCCGACTTCCTGCGTGGACTGCTAGTCACACTCCCAAAATCATAATGGTCTGCTGATCACTTTTGTATTGCGTCCTTTTTAAGTGTATTCGTTGGCTTTTCGGACGCGAATTCACGGCTTCTCAACATCAGCCCTAATCCCACCAGTACCACCGGAATGCTCAGCATTTGTCCCATATTGAGAGTAAATCCGACTTCCATGGGCACCTGATTCTCCTTCCAAAACTCGATGATGAATCTGAATCCAAAAATCATCACCATAAACAGGCCCAAAAGAAAACCCTTTTGTTGCGCTTTATCGGTTTCCCTATAGATATTATACAAGACAAAAAAGCAAATCATGTAGTAGAACGACTCATACAATTGAGTAGGATGACGTGGAACCCCATCGCCCAGACGTTCGAACACAAAAGCCCAAGGTACCGAGGTGGGCAATCCATATATTTCTGAATTGGCTAAATTACCAAGACGAATCAGGCTACCGGCCAGGGCAATGACAACCACCAACCGATCGGTCACAAACCAAAAATCGGTCTGGGGATATCGCCGACCATATAAAAAGGTGCTGAGCAAGATGCCTATTACGGCTCCATGGGAGGCCAATCCCCCTTCCCATATATACAACATTTGCATAGGATGACTGAGGTAGTAGGCAGGCTCATAAAACAAACAATGGCCCAAACGGGCGCCAAGGATCGTACCCAAACCCACATAGAGCGACAAATTATCGAGGGCGGCCAAGTCCTTCCCTTCCCGCCTATACATGCTTTGTATGATATAATAACCGAAAACGAAACCGGACATAAACAAAAGACCATACCAGCGCACCGGCAAAACGCCAGGCAGAACATAAGGATTCAGATTCCAGTGAATATAACTGAGCATCTTAAGGTTCAGTCTTGGTCTTTAACGATTAACCATGCACCGATTCCAGCCATGAGCATGCTGCCACCCGCCACTACCATCATGTTGGGACTACTACTACCCAATAACTGAAAAAGCAGGCCACCAAACAAGCTTGCGGCAATTTGAGGCAGGGTAATTGTGGCGTTGAACAGGCCCATATACATACCGGTTTGAGCAGGCGGTAATCTCGAAGACAAAATTGCATAAGGCAGGGCAAGAATCGCAGCCCATCCCACACCCACACCCAACATGGCCCCGAAAAGCAAATTTGGGTCATGAATCCAGCGCATCGAAGCGAGTCCCACGCCCGCCGTAGCCAATGACAATGCATAAACCCCTTTGCGCCCAATTTGCTGGGCTAGCGAAGGAATTACCAGGGAGTACAAAGCGGCCACCACACTATACACCGCAAAAATAACCCCGGTCCAATTACGGGCTTCGTTGTAGTCCGATGAAGTGCTGTCTGTGGCCTTCCAAACCTGTACCGCTATTGTATCGGTTGTGTATACCCACATCACAAACAAGGCAAACCATGAAAAAAATTGGGTGAAACCCAATTGAATCATGGCTCTGGGCATCCCCGACAACACACTACCCAAAGTTGGGCGTTCCCCGGCCTGTGCAGCGCCCTCCTTAGAATGGTAGCGTCCGTATTCCTCAGGTGGATATTCACGGGTGCGAAAGGCGGTCCACAACACGGCCAATAGCAATACCGCTCCCCCGAAATAATAGGACCAAATCACCGAATCAGCCACTTTACCGTCCGCATCGGGCTGATTGGACACGCCCGCCCAACTCAGAACGAAGGGCAACAGGAATCCCATGATCGCCCCCAGATTTATGAGAAAACTCTGTATGCTGTAGCCCAAATTCTTCTGCTCATCGAGCAACATATCGCTCACTAGCGAACGAAATGGCTGCATGGTAATGTTAAATGAGGTATCCATCAGCAGCAACATCAAAGCCCCAAATAAGAGGGGCGACATCCAATGGGCCACATGTTCCGCATTCGGCATCAGAAACATGGCAATCATGGAAATTACCGCCCCCAGCAAAATAAACGGAATCCTGCGACCTACTACTGAAATTCCATAACCTATTCGTACCCATTTTTTATCGCTCATCAGTCCAATAATGGGCTGTACCACCAATCCCGCTAGCGGAGCGCCCAGCCAAAAGAGGGGGAGCTGGTGCGGATCGGCACCCAGGGCCGAAAAAATGCCACTGGTGTTGGCACCTTGCAAACTAAATCCGATCTGAACACCGAAAAATCCAAAGCTGATGTTCCAGATGTTCCAAAAGCTGAGTTTGGGCTTTTGCATGATTGTGAGGGATTATCGCCTTTTTCAGACGTTGAAAATAAAGAAGATTGTACGACACGAATAAAGCCAAATAATAGCTTAATCCCACCGCCTGCTGTCACCATTCCCATCAGTACCGAATTTCAATAGCGTCATCAGTCCAGGGAATTTGAATATATGGCACATCTTGGTGTTGCCAGGGAAACGGGGGGTCGGCAGGACTAAAAGGATCATACGACCGAAGTGGGTCGATCATGCGAACACCTTCAGTTCCCTGATGTGTAGTGAATCCGTTCACCGCCATGGGTTTTGCATCATCAATCCCGTGAAAATAAATGCGCAAATCGGAATAGGGTTGCAAAAACGAACCTACAGATGCTGAAAGGGTAAGGCATCGCTGCACCCCGTCATGCTCAATTGCGCGACGCTTAAAAACCCCGCTTTCATGTTCAAAAGTGCAACCATCGTCGGTATACCAATGGGTAATGCACCGATCGTTTGTTCGTCCCCAAACATATAGATACATGATGGAGTCGGGGAGGTCCTCGGTGTGTTGACCCGCGGAGTGTAGGGTTAGTATCGCGCCAGCACGCACCCAAACGGGCAAAATCTCGATGGGAGTTGCCACAATATGTTCTAGCCCACCCTGCCAGATGCTGCCATCAAAAAGGTGGTGCCACTGTCCTTCAGGCAAGTACACTTTTTGATATGGATGCTCACAACCTACGGCGGCCACCAACAAATGCGGACCCACCATAAACTGGTGCGTCCATTCTGATTCATACACTTTTGGGTCGTTCGGGTGGGTGAGTACGAGACTTCGTAACACCGGTAGCCCTGATTGCGATGCTTCCTCAAATAAGGAATACCAATAGGGCAAGAGCTTGTAGCGCAAACGAATGAAGTTTCGGCTGATCTCTTCTGCCTTTTCACCATACGACCAGGGCTCGCTGTCGCGGCTATTGATCATACTATGCCCGCGGAAAAGAGGAGAAAACGATCCTATTTGCATCCAGCGAATAAATAATTCAGGGGATGCTTCGCCCACGAAGCCCCCGATGTCCATTCCACAGTAGGAAATACCGGCGAGCCCCATAGAATTCAGTAACCGAACCCCCAGCAGCATATGCTCCTCGCTGGCCGTATTGTCGCCTGTCCACACCGCAGCATAACGTTGTATTCCGCTGAAGCCAGCTCTGGTCAGGATAAAAGCACGTTCCCCGGGCATTGCCCTGCGCACGCCCTCGGCGGTGGCACGGGCCATTTGCATGCCGTAGACATTGTGGGCATCGAGGTGAGTACCATGTTGGCCCTCCAGATCAAAAATCAGGGTATCGGGAAGGTGTTTTCCCCAGGTGGCGGGTTCATTCATGTCGTTCCAATAACCCGAAATACCGATCAAAGTCAATATTCTGATCTCTTCCCCCCACCATCTGCGCGTTTCAGGTTTGGTAAAGTCAGGGAAATGGCAGGTTCCCGGCCACACATCTCCCGAATAGGCCTGACCATTTGGGTAGCAAACAAACACATCATTTGCGAGGCCTCTTTGATACACCGGATAATTTGGATCAACCTTAATACCCGGGTCGAGAATAACCACGGTGCGAAAATTCATTCCGCGCAATTGGTCAACAAATCCTGATGGGTCTGGAAAATCATGCTCACTCCAGGTGAAGACTTTGTACTGATCCATGTAGTGTATATCGAGGTACAACACATCACACGGAATTTTTTTGGCGCGGAAGGTCGACGCCACCGACAACGCCCTCCGGTCTGGGTAATAGCTGTAGCGGCACTGCTGGTAGCCCAAGCCCCAGCGTGGTGGGAGCGGAGGCAGTCCAGTCAACTGCATGTAGGATCTCAGTACATCCGCCGGTGTGTCACCCACCATAAAAAACAGGTCCAAACCTCCGCGATCATTTTGCACACAACTGTGGCGTGCATCACCCGCGCCAAAATCAAATACTGTGCGGCCGTAAGAATTCAAAAACAGACCATAGGTTCCGCCGTCCAGTACACCCATAAAGAATGGGGTCGACACATAAAGCGGGTCGGCATCTGCTCCATACATGAATGCATCTGTGTTCCAGTGCACGAAACGCTGACCTCTGCGTAGGGTGGTTCCGGTCTTCTCACCCAAACCGATGTTTTTTTCCTCAATGGGAAGATTGCGATAGTAGTACCACGTATTTCCCATCTTTCCCATGCCCAAATCCTCGGCGTCGGTCGACAACATACAATCACTGCGGTTGAACAAGCGAAGGGAAATTGGGTTGAGCCGGACTTCAACCCTCAATTCTAAAGTGGTAAAAGTCATAATCTTGTCCTCCTCAACCCATCTTCCCGCCGGCACCGACCGGGTCTTTTGGTCAACCAGGGCATAATCTGCCCCATCCAGCCATTCTGTGTTCTTTTCCCCGGCGCGCAGACGGATGATTTCAGGACACTGCGATTCAATCCACAATTCGGCCCAGTCCGTTGCAATACGCAGTTGACTACCGGAAACATCTATCTCCTCGGCGTTTCCTAATTTCCGAAAAGTTTGGCATTTTTGCCTCATATATATTAATATAACATTAAAAATTTATTTAATTAAAATTGAACATTATTAATCAAATTTTCGAATGAAAACCAAATAAGTCTTATGAACCCGTTTGAAAAACGCATCTGGCATAGGGAGGAAGGGTCACACGAGTTGGTGAAACTGCCGGGTCTGGTGAAGACGCAGGAGTTGAGCCCAACAAAAGTTTCCAGCTGCTGGTCGACAATTCCGAAGGCAGAGCCACCTCCACTGCCCGGTTGCGAAAGTTCACCAGAACATGCACCGCCTCGTTGCCGCTGCCTCTGGTATACCCCACCGCATCTGGGTGATCGGATAACCAAAAACGCAGTGCCTTATCTTGAAGAACCCGGTGGGTGCGGAACAAATCCAATATACGTGTGTATTCGAGGGTGACATCCCGGTTCGCCCTCCAGTCGATGGGACTGTGTTCAAACAGATTCATTTTCGTGGAATGCCCCACTTCTTGTCCGTTATACAACAGGGGAACAGACGGCAGCATGCAACTGGCCGTGAAGGCTGTGAGTGAACCCTCTGGGCCTCCAAACAAATTCAAGGGCACATCGTCCCATGACGTTTCATCGTGGTTCGTCACGAACCGCAGAATTCGACCATTGTTTACCGCCTTCGACCCCTCAACAATTGCAGTTTCTGCAAACAAGGAAGCCGAGGAGTCGAGTTTATAAATATCCTTCATTGTCTTGTACAATTCCCAGCCATAGGAAAAATCGAAACCAGCCTCATGAAACTCCTTGCCAGAGGCCTCCGCTAACATGATCAATGGCTTGATTTTCCTGATTTTCGCGATGCTTTTACGCCAAAATGCATCGGGCACCATCATAGCAACATCGCAACGGTAGCCATCGATGTTGTACTCCTTAATCCAAAACTTCATCATCCGGATGAGTTCATCCTGAAGTGCAGACTCTTCAAAATTGAGATCAGCCACATCCGACCAGTCGGGCACAGGCGGAATGATGGTGTCGCCAGCACCGCGGGTGTACCAATCAGGATGTTCCTTTATCCAGGGGTGGTCCCACGCCGTGTGGTTGATCACCAGGTCGATGATCAGATACATGCCGCGGTTGTGACAAGCCTCTACCAGTGCTTTAAAATCCAGTTCGGTTCCAAACTCGGGATTCACTTTGTAGTAGTCCTGTATAGAATAGGGCGACCCAAATGTACCCTTCCGACGTTCCTTACCCACCGGGTGAATGGGCATCAGCCAAACGGTGTTGATACCCATCGCTTTCAGGGAGTCAAGCCGCGGAACAATCCCACTGAACGTGCCCTCCGGCGAGAAATTTCGGACATAAATTTCATACATCACCGTTTTTTCGAGTGAAGGTGTCGGCAGGGGCTCGGCAGGGGGTGTGGTCTCGCAACCAGACAAAGCAAATACGGTTGCAATTCCGAGCATGATAATTTTTTTCATAGCCTTTTAACTCGGTCAAAAATAACCATGCACGTCATTATGACCAAATAAGAGTTGCTAGATGTCGCCAGGCGGAGGTTCCCCTACACGATTCATACAAAATAGCCTTATTCCAGCTGGTAAAGCAGATTGCACCCCCTCCATTCGCTTTCATCACGTCGACCTGACACATGGAAGTTACCATTTGGTTCCGCCCAACCCAGGTCATCAGTTTTGATAAAACTACAACTGTGAACGTTTGCAAAGTCAATAATATCTATTGTTCCTGTTTTGCCCGGGGCCAGACTCTGCAGCGGATCGTGCAGATTTTGTATACGAATTTTCATCCATGGCGGGGGACTCATCCTTCCCGAACCACAGGAGTAAGTGGATGAGCTAAGCTCCGTCATCCCATATTCTGTGTGAATCCGTTCTGTTTTGAGGCCCTTACAAAGGCGGTCGTGGAGCGCCTCACGCACCAATTCCTGTCCGCGACCTTTCATGCCCCCGGTCTCAACCACCACATCATTGGGCCGCATCTCGATCAAATTGCGATCGGCCAAATCCAACAAGGCGAATCCCACTCCAAATAGCATGATCCTCCGATGGCTATCGCACGCCCGGCGGTACTGTTCTGCCAATAATTGATGATCATACAAAAAATACCCATTCAAGGGGTGACCACCCGCTGCCATGAGTCCATCAACCATGCAAACCAGCCCCGAATTATGGCGCTCCAGATAAGAGGGGAGCAAGGCGATGAAAATCCAATCCACACAGGGGCCGTAGCATTGTTCAAAAATGCGGCGACTGATCCGATGGAAGCGCGACAAAGAATCCACAAAATGTCGGGCCGGGATTTGGGAAGAGGTGCCGCTGCTGTTCCAGACTGCATCGCTTCGAAAATTCCAACTCTTCACCCGGTGGTTGCGAAACAGGGATACGGGTAGACAGGGGATTTCATTCACAGTGCGCACCTCTTCGGGATTGAGCTTGAGTGCCTTCAGATAAGCCGAATAAACACGGTTGTGCAGCGCTTGAAATCGGAAGAGGCTCAGCACCTCCTGATTTGTGGGCGAATGATACCCGTCAATCAATTGCTCCAAAACGGCGATACAAGCGACCCCTTCATTCGGTAAGCCATTTCTACCTGATTTTGATTCGGGCATGCGCAATAATACTACCGCAGTTGTAGTTTTGTGCTTATGTCTCATTTTTTCGGTAGAATTCCGAAGATGTCGTTTTCATATACATTTCGTTTCCCACGAACAGTATGGGCCGTTCTGGTACTGATTGCGTTCAATTCCTGCGACCCAGCGGGCTATTTCGATGAAGTGCCTGCCATTCGACTGCTCGAAGTTTATCCCGATAGTCTTCGCGAGGGTGTGGATACTCTATACCTCAAGGTCTATTACGAGGATGGTGACGGCGATCTGGGAAAGGCAGCAGGCGATACGGATTTTACTGTTACCGACACACGACAGGGAGTACCGGTTTTTCCACCTGTTGTGTACCCCTTCTCACTACCCGATGTGACACCGCCCGGACAAAAAAAACAGATATACGGGGAAATAAATCTGAAAGTTGTGCCCACCTACCGCCGCCCGGGCGTAGTGGTCGACACAGCCCGCCTAACACTTCGTCTTCGCGACCGTAAGGGGAATTTCTCGAACATACTCACACTCGGCCCCATTCCAGTACAAGCACCCTGATATGAGGCAAACTATAAGGCAATCTACATCTCCAAAGTTCATACAATATTCCATTTTTGGTTGTGCCTTACTCCTCACCGGCTTATTGAACGTCTCAACCGTTGCAGGGCAACCCAATAGGCCGACCGTTTTTACTTTTCTGAATCTACCCACCAGTGCCCGCCTGAATGCATTGGGTGGCGTGGCTCCAGCGGTCAGCCAAAGCGAAGTGCACCTTTCGGCATGGCACCCATCCCTCATTGCCGACGCTCCAACCGGACTTCTTGGGTTGAGCGTGGTTAACTACGTATCCGATATCCGGGCCGGTCAGGCTGTGACCCTACGCGAATCACCCAAAACAAGGGGAAAATTTCTATACTCTGCAGGATTCATCAACTACGGCTCACTCGAACGAACTGATCCTACTGGCAATTCCCTTGGCCAATTCAGTGCCAACGAAATTGTTTTGCAAGGGGGATGGGGAACCCGTTTCGCGAAACAATTCACTGCAGGGGGTTCGGTCAAATACATCGGATCATTCCTCTACAGCTATTCCTCCGGTGGGGTAGCCCTCGACATGGGTGCCAGCTGGCAGGACACCTCCGGCCGTACCCAATTGGCTCTTCAATTCAGAAATTTTGGTACCACGCTGTGGTCATATTCCCCACTTTCAACCAATGGCAGACTTCCATCAGACGTTCAACTTAGTATATCCAACCGACTTGAACATATGCCTTTACGTTGGGGGTTAGTTATGCATAACCTGCACAACTGGAATCTACGCTATTCTGATCCGTCCGACACCTGGTACAACCCGCAGCTTTTATTTACCGAGGAGGCAGAATCCCAAAAAAGCGGCACACCCTGGCTTGACGAAACATTTCGTCACTTCGTGCTGCAAAGCGAGTTGCTACTCTCCAAAAACCTGCAATTCCAGTTCTCCTACAACCATCAGCGCCGTAAGGAATTGACCCTGCCCATGCGCTCCGGAAGCAGCGGATTTGCATGGGGATTTGCATTGCATACCAAGCGATTTCGGCTCGACTACAGCCGCACGGCCCACACTTTGTCGGGCACCACCCACCAATTCAGTGTAACTTCCAGAGCGCGTTCGAAATCATAGTTTGGTCAAGCTTGCTCCATTCACACAAGTGGGCACAACTATTCCCTCCATATTCTAACACAAAAAACGCAATCACAAGGGTTTTTCCAAAGCCCATGCACTGCCTAAATAGTTTCCCCTATGTGGCGAAGGGGTATTTATTCTGCGACAAGACAACTTCGGCAACTTTGCGGCGCAGGGTCCTCAAATCAACAGGCTCCACACGAGAAAAACGCTTGAGGCCCAACAGCATCATCCGCTGCTCATCGCCCTCGGATAACGCATAAATTACTTCACGGCCGTGGCGATTACAAGAATCTGCCGCACGGTGCAGCAGGCAGATTGTCATGCCATATCGTTCGGCACAAACTTCTGCGCCCCAGCGCTCCTGTAATTTGATGGTGCGCAGCAGTGCTGATTCCAACACATAAATCTCAATGGCCATATCCGCCAGGTGCATCAAAATCTCCTGCTCATCGGCCAGTTTGGCCTGATACTTCTGTGCCGCAGCGCCAGCCACCATCAGCACCGCCTTTTTGAGCTTCTCCAACACCTGCATTTCGTCCTCTAAATAACCTTCCGGAGATGTGGCGCCAAAATCGGGTATTTCCATCAGTTCCGCAGCCACCTTCTTCGCAGCCCCGAACAGGTTTAGTTCCCCCTTTATGGCCTTTCGCATCAGCATATCCACAATCAGCATACGATTGATTTCATTGGTACCCTCGTAGATTCGGCTGATGCGGGCATCGCGGTAGGCCGCCTCCATGGGTGTGTCGGCCGAGTAGCCCATACCCCCATAAATCTGAACCCCCTCATCAACCACCAGGGCAATGGCCTCCGAACAAAATACCTTCAAAATCGCGCACTCCACGGCGTATTGTTCCATACCCTTTAATTTGGCGGTAGCCTCGTCCATACCCGACGCCATAAGTTCATTTTGCAGATCCTCGATATCCTGTCCAGCCCTATACAAAGCCGAATCGGCACCATATGCGAGCATCGACATATCGGCAAACTTCTGCTGTATGGCCCCATAGCGCGATATGGGCTTGCCAAACTGCCTGCGTTCATTGGCATAGGCAGCGGCGAAACCGATTACCTTAAAGCAGGCCCCCAACACGGCGGCACCCAATTTGATGCGCCCCGCATTCAGTACATTCACCGCAATCTTGAAACCCCCGTCACGCGGCCCCAACATCTGGTCTACCGGAATCGATACTTTGTCATAGAATACCTGTCGCGTTGATGAGGACCGAATGCCCAGTTTGTGCTCTTCCTGGTTGAGGGTTAAACCCGTCACCTCATCCTTATGAAAGACAAATCCTGTCAGATTCTTATCATTCTCAATACGCGCAAACACAATAAATACATCTGCAAACCCGGCGTTGCTGATCCATATTTTTTGTCCAGTTATCTCATAGTGGGTGCCCGCTGCATTCAGAACAGCCTGTGTCTTGCCTGAATTGGCATCGCTGCCCGCGTTGGGCTCGGTGAGATTATAGCATGAAATCCATTCCCCACTTGCCACCTTGGGCAGGAACTTTTGGAGGATGTAATCGCTTCCGTAATACTGAACAGGAAGGGTGCCGATACCGGTATGCGCACCGAAAGCCGTGGCCAATGAACCTGTCAGGCTGCTGATTTCTTCACATACGAGCATAGCTGTATTGAAACCCATTCCCAAACCTCCATATGCCTGGGGCACGCTGATCGACAACAAGCCGAGTTCACCCGCCTTCTTCATCAGCGCCTCCACCAGCGGGTAGTCGCTTTCCTCAAAGCGTGCCAGGTGTGGCTCCACTTCGGTTTTCATAAAATCGCGGGTGGCCTGGAGCATCATCAGCTGCTCCTCGGAAAAATCTTCACGGATGAATACATCCGCTGGGGCGGGGGTGTGGAACAAAAAGGAGCCGCCCACACGGACGGATTTGGGGGATGTTTTGGGGGTTTTAACAGGTTCCATGGGTATTGTAAGTTTATGAGAGTCGCTCGAATACGCCGGCTACGCCCTGACCACCGCCCACGCAGGCACTTACCAGCCCGTAGCGTTGTTTGCGTCGCCGCATTTCATTGAATAACTGAATGCTCAGCTTCGCACCGGAGCAACCCAGTGGATGGCCAAGAGCAATGGCACCACCGTTGGGGTTGATGCGGTTCGTATCCAGATCCAGCGTACGAATTACACCGAGGGCTTGGGCTGCGAAGGCTTCATTCAGTTCAATTTGTTCAATGTCTTGTAGACTCAGACCGGCTTGCTTCAGTGCCAGAGGGATAGCCGCCACCGGTCCCATGCCCATTAGTCGGGGTTCCACTCCCCGTGTTGCATACGACAACATGCGTGCCACGGGTTTGAGGTTGAGTTCATTCACCATCCGGTCCGACATCAGGATCACGAAGGCGGCACCGTCGGAGGTCTGCGATGAATTCCCTGCTGTGACTGTACCACCCTGAGCAAACGCAGGCTTCAAGCGCGCCAGTGCTTCGGTGGTCGTATCCTTTCTCGGACCTTCATCAGTATCCACCACCCAACTACGACGATTCTTGCGACCACGCTCGTCCACATAGATTTCCTCCACCTCTACAGGCACAATTTCTTGCCGAAAACGTCCTGATTCGATTGCTTCAATAGCCTTTCGGTGCGATTCCAGCGCGAATTGATCCTGTTCATCCCGGGCAATGCCGTACTCCCGGGCAACCTCCTCTGCGGTGAGTCCCATACTAGTGTAGTAATCGGCGTGCGATGCAGCGATGTCGTAGTTGAGGGCCGTTTTCCACCCCATAACAGGCACCAGGCTCATCGATTCGGTGCCACCGGCGATGATGCAGTCGGCCTGTCCCGAATGAATGCGGGCAGAGGCCAAGGCGATTGCTTCTAATCCCGACCCGCAATAGCGATTGATTATCATTCCCGGCACTTCCCTTGGCAGCGACAACAAGGCAATCATTCTGCCCATTTGCATGCCTTGTTCAGCCTCTGGAACAGCGTTTCCAACAATGAGATCGTCTACCCGAAGTGGATCAAGCTCGGGAGTTTCGGCGAGGAGATGTAGAATGACCTTTGCGGCAAGATCATCCGGCCGCATAAATCGAAATCCACCCTTGCCGGCCTTGCCAACAGCGGTGCGGAATCCTGCTACTATATAAGCATTCATAATCGGTTAGTTTCGGAGAGGTTTGCCAGTTTTGAGTACGGATTGTATGCGTTCGAGGGTCTTTTTTTCACCGAGCAGTGATAGGAAGGCTTCTCTTTCGAGATCGAGGAGGTATTGTTCGGAGACCGGCTGGGGCTGCGACAAATCTCCACCGCAAATGACATAGGCCAGCTTGGTAGCTGCCTTGCGGTCGTGATCGGAGATGTAATTTCCCATTCTCATTCCATTGATTCCCGCCATGAAGAGCGCCATTCCGCCTCGTCCCTGCACCATTACATCCTTGCGTGGCGCTGGCTTGCAGTAGCCAGCTTCCGCCAGATCGATGGCCAGCTGACGGGCTTCCGTCAGGTGGGTGCGCTCATTCACTGAAATCCGGTCGCCCCTTCGCAGATAATCGAGGTCAAATGCCTCATAGGCAGAAGTGGCCACTTTGGCGGTGGCGATGTTCATAAAGGCCTTTTGGAGGGGCGCGTAGGGCACTTCTCCGGTTTGCAGGCGGTCCGAGATCCGAAGCGCCATTTCTTTGGTACCCCCGCCTCCCGGAATGACACCAACTCCCAATTCCACGAGTCCGATATAGGTCTCGGCCGCGGCCTGTACCGCATCCGCGTGCAACGTCAATTCGCAACCCCCACCCAGTGTGAGTCCCCTCGGGGCCACCACAACCGGAATGGAACTATAGCGGGCGCGCATGGTGAATTGCTGAAATGCCCGGATCGCCATGTCCAATTCTTCGTATTCCTGCTCTACAGCCAGCATAAATACCATTCCGAGGTTGGCTCCAGCCGAAAATACTTCTCCTTCGTTGCCGATCACCAATCCCCTGAAATCCTTTTCGGCACGGTTAACAGCCTGGTGAAAACCCGAAATGATCTCACTGCCTAGGGTATTCATCTTGGTGTGGAACTCCAGATTTAATATGCCTTCGCCGATGTCGATTACACTGCATCCTGCATTTTTCCACAGGGTATTTGTGCCACGCAGCAGCTCGAGGCGCACGACACTGCGACTTCCGGGGACGGGCAAGTAGCTTCCCGCGGAGGGTTGGTATACCTCCTTGCCCTCCGCTGTGAAACGATAAAAGGTATCACATCCCCTGTCCAACATTTCATCGACCCATATAGCGGGGGGAGTGCCGTAGAGTTTCATCAGCTGAATCATTTGCTGCACCCCAACGGCGTCCCAACTCGCAAAGGGCCCCATTTGCCAGCCGAATCCAGCCATCATAGCGTCGTCAATGCGATACAATTCTTCCGCCACTTCCATGGCGTGCAGCGAAGCATAACGAAACATATGCGATAGATTGATGCGGTAGAATTCGCCTGCCTGGTCCGGCATCTGTACCAATAATGGCAGTCGTTTGGTCAGGTTCTCTTCCTGTCGGATCGGGTCGAGCAGGGGAAACTTGGTTTTGGCTTGTTCCTCGTACTCGAGTGACTTCAGGTTCAGGGCCAGAATTTTCTTTCCGCCATCGGTTGAGCGCGTTTTTTTGTAGAAACCCTGTCCCGTTTTATCCCCCAGCCACTGCTGTTCAAGCATGTGTTCGAGGAATGGCGGGAAGGAAAACAGATGTTTGTCAGGGTCGTCTGCACAATGCTCAGCGACCCCTTTGGCCACCCGTGCGAGGGTGTCGATGCCCACCACATCACAGGTGCGGAAGGTGGCCGACTTGGGGCGCCCTGCAAGGGGTCCGGTCAATTGATCGACCGCTGTGATGTTGAGCCCGGTCCGTTCCATAGTATTAAGCAGAGCCATTATACCGAACACACCCATACGGTTAGCGATGAATGCGGGCGTATCGCGGGCAAGAACCGTTGTCTTTCCCAAAATGCGTGATCCAAAATCCAGCATAAAGTCGACCACCCATGGGTCGGTATCCGGACCAGGAATAATCTCCAGCAGCTTCAGATAGCGGGGCGGGTTGAAAAAATGGGTTCCACAGAAATGACGACGGAAATCCTCTGTTCTTCCGGCGTTCATCAATTGTATGGGGATGCCGGAGGTATTCGATGAAATGATGCTCCCTGCCTTACGATGGGGCTCGATTTTATGAAACAACTGCTGTTTGGCCGGAAGATGCTCTACGATGACTTCAACAATCCAATCACTCTGACCGATTCCCCCCAAATTATCTTCAAAATTGCCGGTTTGTATGCGTTTGGCGAATGAAGAGTGATAAAGCGGGGAGGGGCTGCTCTTGATGGCGGCTTGGAGAGAGTCCTCAACAATCTGGTTTCGGTTGACGGGGATGCCGGCTGGCGCATCCGGAGCGGCTTCATACACGCGGTCGAGTAGAAGAACTGGTATGCCCACGCCGGCAAGGTGACAAGCGATGCGTGATCCCATGATGCCCGATCCGAGCACGGTGGCATGGTTTATGGAATATTTCATGGCTGGGAAGGGGTTCAAAGTTGGGATTGGAGGATGGTATCGGGGAGCAGGGTCTGTTGCACCACCCGCTGAATGGCATCGCTCACCCGGTAGAAGGCCTGCAGATCGTGTTCCGAAACGAGATCCTGTACATGTCTATTAAATTTTCTTACATAATCCCGTGCAATCTGCCGTGCGGCTTGTCCCTCCGGGGTTAACATCAACTTGACTTCCCTGCGATCCTGTTCATTCTGTCGGCTGCGCACGACCCAACCCCTTTTTTCGATGCTGCGCAGGATCCTGGTCATGCTCGACGCTTCCATGCCGAGCAGGCCTGCGAGTTGTCCCACTTGCGTGCCTTCCTCCCCCAAATGAAGCAATAGGAAAGCAGCTGAGGTACTCAGTTCATAGGCCTGGGCCTCGCTGTTGTACATACGGGAGATGTTCATCCAGGCCATTCTAGCAACGGAGCAAACGGTTTTTCGGGGTTTGTACATGCAGCACTATTGGGTTTGATAAGGGTGCTAAATATACTATGCATGCATACTATGTGCAAGAATAGAATTAAATTATTTTTTGTGTTCTTGATGTTTTTTTTTGTGCATCCGACAAAAGGCAAATTGGATTTGGGGTATAGAGAGGCCGGTCTTAATTTTGAATAAAAGATTGAGTCATGATTACCCAAAGACCCCATGAACTTTATTTTTTAGGCAATTCAGTATCGTACGCAAGCCTGAAAAAGTTTTTGATCTACCTGTTGTTGCCCTATATTTTACTTGGGTGCAGTCGCGATGGTCCGCCCTACCAAGTCGAGTTACACGTTACGGTGTGGGAAAAGGGAGGAGCGATAAAAACTGTGCAGGCTATGAGAATCGGAATCTATCGGGAGGGTGGGCTGCCTCCTTTTCACCAGCCTATTCTATGGACCCACCTTCGTACCGATAGTACAGGAACCATTCGGACATGGCTCGAATTGCCTCAGCCTCCCGAATACTACACCCTGTGGATCGACTCACTGCCAGCGGGCTATACGACCGGACTGGAAGGGGCGGCTCTCAGCCACCGAAAAAAACAATCGAAGATGCTGTTCGTAGACCCACCCTGATCCGCAATAGGATTTATAATTATTGGCCTTTGAACCTTAGGGTTGACTAAAGACCAATCCATACGTCACATGATTCCGGGGGTGGACCATGACCCATCCCCTTAGGGCCCTATATTTATTCACGAGGCCAAACACCGGTGTGTAGCCGAACTGGATCGGTATGTGCCCCCGGAAATGTGACCCATCACCCAACCGTCGGGGTAGGCGACCCCAGCAGGGCGATTCACATAAAAAAAACAGCCCCATGGAGGTGGGGCTGCCATGACCCTGGATCTCTGTTTCACCTAAAATCCAAACATCATGTACGGCAAATCTATCATAAAATTTGCTGTGTGGCACTTATTTTGCCTCACAGCAGGGCCCATATTGGCCCAAACTGCCTTTGAAACGGCCCACATCAATCGATACCAGCTGCTGCAACCATATGTGCCCGAGGGCATTCTCATTGATCGGAGTCCACTCAGCCTGATGCGCAATACAAGAGGGCTCGACCCAGATGCTTATAGCTATAGTCGACAAGACACCGCTGATTTCGACAAATACTGCGATATGCACCGTCTGCTCCGACCGGGCAGTTATGGGACTCATTTTCCTATCAGGACCGATTCCCTGCGACAATTAGCCGGGGAAGCCATATACGGTTCGACGCGTTGGCTGCCGCCGGCCGGCCGGCAACGGAGTCACGACCTGATTCTGGCAGCCCTGCACGTCCCATTTCGGGAGATTGCACCCGGAGCATTCGACAGCGCATATGTGTACCACGATGCCGCGATCGACCGCTATCGCCTGGGATTGGGAACCCTGCCAATGAACGATACCGTCTATCTCGATACGCTCCCCAATTCCGCGTATACCATAGTAACCACACCCTGGCGGTTTAATAATGCCCAAACATTAGCCCTATGGTCGGTTTCGAGAGCCTTGTTTATGCTCGTGGCCACCGAGCGTGTGGCCTATCGGTTGCCCGGACAGGCACTACGCGTTCAGCTCCCACCCGAATTGTGGCAGGGCGTGTGGAACGGCACCAGATTGGAGGTTGACTTTGGGGATGGACAGGGCTATCGACAGCTGCAAGCAGGACAAAACATTCTGATCAATTATTCCACCGATGGTGTGAAAAATATCTGCGGACGGCTGAAGGGGAGCGACGAACAAGACCTGCTGATGCAGCCTTCCATGGCGCAGATACAGGTGGTGACCCTTCGTATGGGTAATCCTGACGAGATCCTGCTGAGTGGGACCCCGAACTGCGGTGCCTTATCTAGCTACACCGACGGAAAAGCCTCCGCTTATATCAAATACGGACAGGGAAATGGCCAGCAACTGCGTCGACCATATGTGTTGGTGGAGGGCTTTGAGGCGGAGGCATTTGTTCAGGGCAATCCATCTGAGGTGCCCGGAGATCTAGCCTCCGGATTCGGGCGTTTCAACTGGAATGCATTCAGTTCAGGTATCGCCTCAGACAACCAAAGCTATCTAGTCCCCCTGGTCGACTACCTTGATTCGATACGGCACGATGGCTACGATCTGATTTTCGTCGACTTCCAGACCAACCGAGCCGACATACGCAGCAATGCCCGGGCACTTATTTCCCTGTTGGAGCAAATCAAGTCCCGTATGTTGAATTCTACAAATTCGGTTTCTATAGAATGCATGGGCATCAGCATGGGGGGACTCATAGCACGGACAGCACTGAAGGAGATGGAAAATAGCGGCTGTTGCCACGGCGTAAGCCTCTTCACCACCTTTGCCACCCCCCACAGGGGCGCTAATATACCTCTGGGCAGTCAGTATACCCTCCTCGACTTAGCGGATCGTTTCAACATCTCAGGAAGTACCGACCTGATTGCTGATTTGTTGAATCACGTTTTGCAATCACCCGCGGCCAGGCAGATGCTTGTGTATCACCACGACACCACAGCCCGCACAACCCATCTTCAGTGGGTGAACTACCTCGACCAGCTGGGCATGCCACTGCAATCGCGCAATATGGCCGTCACCAATGGAAGTGTTATTGGTGTGCAACAACAAGCCGATACCAGTTTGACAGCTCCTTGGCTCAATCCTGGCGATCGCCTGATCTACATCAGCCGCGAAATTTGGGTACCCGGTGCCGTGCCTTTACCAATTGGCAACCAAAACTATCGATCAAATGGCGTCACGGGTATGTATTTAATGCGCTTGGAAGGCTATGTGGCACCGCATGCACCTTCAGCCCCATCGGGAAATCTACTATACTCGGGTGGCGATCCCCTGATCAACAACCTGCTGGATGCTGCCGTAGCTTACCTTGTCTACACCGGTTCTGTTTTACGCATCTTCAAACTCATGAAGTCGGCCCAAATTCTGGCGGCACAGCAACCGACTCAAGCACCCCTAATAATGAGTGTGGCCCTTCTGCGTTCAATCACCCATAGTGTCCTGCAGACGCGTGTCCTGCAACAGCTCATCCAACACAACATTCAAGTCAATCAGGGTGCCATAGTGGCACGTTATGCCACCCGTCCGATGGATGGACTCGACTACGTGGCGGGCGACTTTACCTATACGGTAGATTTGAACAGGAGTGGTTTTTTTAGTCGACGCGAACAAATTATGCAACACGGCTTCGTGAGCACCTACAGTTCCCTGAATGTTCCCGGCAACCCATTTCCAGCGGTCGGTGTGTGTTTGCCACAGCCCGTAGAACCAGCAGCTGGGTTTGAAGGGTACATCAGCCTTTCCGGCGCACCCGATGTCGACAACCGCAACAGCCACCACGCTTTCCTGTACCCATATCTGATGCGGCAACTCAGGGTCAATCAGTTGTGTCACCAAAGCGGTTATACAACAGCCGGTCTGCCCCGAACGCTCGATTCCACTGTTAATTTTGGAATCCACAACCGGAACTTTCGGCTTACACACACCCTGAACCGAGACTTAAGAACCTGGCCCTCCCACATTACAGGTCTGGGGCATCTAGGCATCAACCGATGGCAACCACTGTGGTTCTCTCATACATCGGCCGACTCCCTGAGGGGCCAATACCCGATTCCGAATTCGAATCTGATCTGTACGGTTGATGGTTCGTGCACCGACCCGAGCATCCTAGTGTCGGCTGGTGGACAAATTACGCTGGGCGATGTACTGCCCGGAATACAGCAATCCGCCACCTGGTCGTTCCGGGGTGGCAGTCGGCTCATTCTCTCCCGGGGCTCCAGACTCATCGTCAACAACGGTAGCCGTATCATCATCGAAAAAGATGGTGTTTTGGAAGTACATGCGGGCGCCGAAATTGTGCTCGTGGGTGATTCTTCTATCCTTGAGATCCGCGGCAGGGTATTGCTTGGTGATAGCGCACGATTCGGGTTTCAGGGCAACGGACATATTGTTATCAATCACGACACCACTGGTTGGGCAGGGGGCCCGGCTTGGATTTTTGGTCGTAATAGCGGAATTGAGTTATTGGGCAGTAGGTTAGGCCAACTCAGGGCACGCTTGCTTTCGGATTGGAACGTACTTCAATCAAACGCTTATTTCACCCTTGATCAGGGCAGCATTCGGCTGGAGGGCACATCCCGTTTGCAGTTGATGGGGCCTGCGCATTTAAACCGATCCTGCCTGACCGGGGATACAATCCGCTCACACCGCGGTTTGTGGCTGTACGGCCAGCCCTCGATTCAGATTACTAGATGTCAGTTTGAAAACGGGGAACGAGCCATAACATCGATGCAAATAGGAGCAGTTCGAGGCCTCAGAATAACCCATACCAGGTTTCACAACAACCGCACTGCTGTGGAAACACATGGCAAGTCGGTACAATTTACATCATGTGCGGCGCGCAACAACCATACATTCTGGAGAGGATATGATATTGAAGGTGTTAGTCGGGTTCAGAACAGTGAAATCTCAGTTGGACACCACGGTATCCATGTGATGGGACAGCATGGCGCACAATTGGCCATCACCGAGTCGCGGATTGATAGTCACCACACAGGGGTGATGGCATTCGGTTCTCTTCAGTTGACCGCAGGTTGCGCGTCCATCCGCTACAACCAGACCGGGATTTATGCAGGTAACACCCATCTGGCCCTATCCGCTGATGTCCGCAATGACCTCCGGTTCAACCAGCGAGCCATTTACCTTGAAGAGCCGGATTGGATAAATCTAAGGGAAGGTGGCAACAATTTTTCAGGAAGCCAAATTTATGTGCAGGGAATGCTATCGGGTCAGGCCATTCATTGCCTGAACCCGCTAGGCTTGTCGGTGTACGGAATTGATGTTTCGGGTAACCACATGCCCGCCACACACATTCAGCAAGCCTGGCAAGTGGTTGATTGGGACGGAAATCCGGTTCATCCAGTGGGAATGGGCGGTTTTTCTGTAACAGGACTATGCTCAGGTCGACAATTACCGCATCCTCTTGCCATACAAATCACCCCCCTCAGGAGCACCCGGATAATCAACCTCAATGGTCGATCCATCCCATTAAAACAGGAAGCACTAGCGATCGCAGCGGGTTTTTCACAACCGAATCCATCCCTATTGGATCGAATGAACGCACTTTCCCGGTGCAACAACTTGTTTTTATCGACCCGAAGCCAGACTTTATCCTGGAATGAAATCGACCGCATCATTCTGACAGGGCTGCTAGAGGCGATGATACAGGGCACCTCGGATGGTTTGATGCAGTTGGCAGAAACTACGGGCGATTACCCAACGATGAATTACCTGCCCGTCAATTGGGTACTGCAGGAGATTGATCATCGGTTATCTTATCCCCAGATGGGTTGGTCGGGGGAGGTGGGGCGACTACAATTGCGCAAAGCGCATGTGTTGCGATCCGCTACCCGCTTGCCAGAGGCTTTGATCGTGCTCAACAGACTGCAGAATCCAAATAGGGATGGTTGGGTAGAATCAGCGCGCTCGTACTGGACCTGTACCGGAACCCTGGAATCGGAATTAATCTTAAACCGAATCAGCTCAGATGACTTTATCCGGTCGAGACTGACCTGCGACCTTCTAACCAATGGATTGAGACAGGGCCAGCCTACCCGTGACCTGACTTCCGGTAGGGGTGAGCCGAATATAGTTCGATATACCCTTTTCCCGAATCCTGGGACGGGAGTGGTAAACCTGCATCGAAACCTGACCCATTCTTTCTCTGAAGTCACCGTTTTAGACCTTGCTGGAAAAATAGTACACAAAGCAAATTGGCTCTTTGGTGTTCCGCAACTTCAGTTGACCCTCGAAGATTTATCGGCAGGTTTGTACATCATATCGATTTCATCCGGTGAAGGGCTGAATTCCGTTTTGAGGATGGTATTGCATTAGTTCGAACCCCAAAATCAGTGATAAATTGGTGATTAATTTTTTTTATAGTCAACCCGGGTTCAACACTGAATTCGGGTTGACTTTTGAACAAGTCAATATGCAGGGTCATCTTACGGCTTCAATCCCAGGAATTTGACCTGGCTTTTTATAACCGAAAAGCTTCTATGAATACGTCGTAATGTTGTGAGAACTGAGAAAGACACCAGGTTAGGAGTAGTGCCTTTTCTTTTCAGATGGACTTATTAGCGATAAGTTCTTAATCAGTTCCTTACGGAATAACCCCTTGTCGAAGTTGACGCCTTGAAGTACATGCTTAACAAACTCGAGCATTGTCGGATGTTAAATACGATTATATCAATGATACAATAGTAAGTATTCATATTGTGTCTGTTATATTAAATTTTGATAAAGTGCAGTAAAATTGACCATATCATCAACTTTCCAAAATGTCGGTAATCTTCTGTTGCTAATTTCGGGGAAAAAGGTCAATTTTGCCTAAATTTAAAATATGACACCTAATCGTACCACAGTCCTCTTCGCCGTTCTACTAAGTCTTCCAGCCTTGCGTGATGTACAAGCACAAAACTACCCTCTTCGGAGCATCGACAGCATACAGTTTGTGCATCCCGACACACTACTTACGGGCCGGACTCTTTCACGCTATTTGGGCGATACGGTTCGGGTACGCGGATTGGTAATCTACAATCCCCGTGACCACGCACTGAGTCCCAACTGGAAAGCCACTTATTTGGTCGACACGAATGGTTTAAGCGATAATGCATGGCGCGGACTTCTGGTACGCCTACCCTTAATTGCGGATTCATCAGCAACCGGATTCTTCAACAATTTCCAACCCGGCAATATTGTTGAATGTACGGGAGTTGTTTCTGAATATCAAGATGCAAGCCCCAATTCGGGCGAAACACAAATCAACTTAATTCCTGTGGCCACACAAGTCGTTGGCTTTTCAGCATCGCTTCCCGCTCCCCGGCCGACGAGTGTGAACCAGTTTATGCAATTCAATCCCGGCAATCCATTCATTCCCCAAGCCATACAAAAGCCAACCGGTGAGCCCTATGAAGGCATGTATGTACAGCTAAATAATGTTTTGGTGACCGGGGTTAGCATTTTCGGCGGGGGTAGGGTCTCATGGCTCGTACGTGACGCTTCGGGTGCCGAAATGAATGTTCGCGATGCCTCAAGGTATTTTAGACCCCCCTTTATTTCATCAACCGCCTCAACACCGCCCAATCCGCAGGCAACTGTTTTCGTACAGCAAGGAAAAGCGTTTGAGTATATTCGGGGGGTCATCACCGAAACCAATTTCTTAACCTTGTATCCGAGGTATGAAATTGTGCCGCTGATTCCCACAGATTTGGGCCCGGTCACTGCCTCTCCACCTTTTGTGGCCAATATGACGGCCAATCCTATGGTTCCAGCGGTTGCACAGCCCGTTACGATAGCCGCACGCATCACCGACCTTGACGGTTCTGTGACTTCTGCCAAGTTATTTTTTGCACCCGGTTTGAGTGGCACACCCTACGATTCCGTTTCCATGACGACAGTCGCGGTTGATTCGTTCTCTGCCGTTATTCCTGGATCGGTACTCACACAGAATCTGGGGTACATCCGTTACTTCATCCGGGCAATCGATAATCAGGGCAACACGGCCGTGAGCCCGGATACCGTTCAGCGCTTTGGTCTGTTGCGAATTGTGAACGGAGGAATCATCAGAATTTCCCAAATTCAAGAAACGCCTTATGTAAGCGGTCGTTCTATCTATGACGGAACGATATTGACGGGTATGGATTTGAGAGGGCGTTTGATGTCGACCCTGAGTCCCACCGACTACGGACGCATTATTTTCCAGGACGGACGTGATGCATTTTGCGGAATCACTGTACGTCCCGATAACCTGGGATCGACCGACATCGACACCCGATTGAGAGGCGACAGTATCCGGATTACGTCGGCCATGGTGCTGGAAGATTTTGGAATCACCACTCTTGAAGTATTGGCCTATGAATTTTTGGGTAGTGGTCAACCTTATATTCCCGTGCAACTACCCATCGACTCCGTCATGGCGAGAAGCTACAATTACACTGAAGCTTATGAGTCGATGCTCATCGAGTTCCTGAATCAATATGTGGTGAACCAAAACCCCGACGCACCCAGTAATTTCGGAGAATTCCTGATTTATCCAGATTCCATTTCCTCGGCGGGACTCAGGGTTCGGGGCGGTGTTACCTTGTCGAGCTTAGACCTGGGTCAAAATTTCAACACGGATTCCCTAACATTTAGGCAGCGACTTAATTTCATTCGTGGCATTCTTACCTTTAATTTCTCAAACTGGAAACTTCAGCCAAGGAACAGGGCCGATGTACATGGTTTCGTCGGGAGCGGTGGATCAACCGGCATTTTCGATCGACCGGTTTCTGTGCAAAATATGCACATTTATCCCAATCCAGCCTCAGATTTCTTCATGATAGAGTTTGAACTGAATCAACCTGACCAACTTCAACTGACCCTTCGTGACTTGACAGGACGGGCTATTTCCGTTTACAACGTGGCCTTCAATTCTGGGATTCAAAAGCATCGATTTTCTATACCTACCGACGCGCCCAACGGATTGTACCTGATTCAAGCCAGCGGCAGGCATCTTCAATCCATTGCCCGACTTCTTGTTGAGCATAAGTAGGGTTCCACACATTTTCAAAACCGCACAACCCGGAACTTTTTACGGGCTGTGTTGTTTTTATTGGCAAGGGTCGAAACTTCCTTCACTCCCTGTATTTTTGTGCTGAATTATTCGCAATCCCGCTACATGGACGCTAAATTTTCCCCCAAAGTCAAAGATGTTATTTCATATAGCAAGGAAGAAGCATTGCGGATGGGGCACGATTATATTGATCCTTGTCACCTTCTGCTGGGATTGATTCGTGAAGGCGACGGTCAGGCCATTAAAACATTGATAAGTTTGGGGGTCGATCTTAATCGCCTCAAAAAATCGGTAGAAGACGCCATCAGGGGAACAGGCAACAATCCACCCACGTCGGCCGACAACCTCCCGCTCACCAAACAGGCGGAAAAAGTGTTGAAAATCACCTTTTTGGAGGCAAAGATTTTCAAAAGCGAATTGGTTGGAACCGTTCATCTGCTTTTATCGATTTTGCGTGAAGAGGAAAGTCTGGCCACACGGATTCTTGAAAAATTCGACATCACATACGAAGCTGTGAAAGAGGAGCTCGATCAGATGCTGGAGGGACGCAATCGGGAGGATATACCCCGTGCATCAACTGGCGATGATTCTTATTTGGAGGATGACAAAAAGACATCAGATAGTGGCAAGAAGGGGCATTCCAACCCGAAAAGCAAAACACCCGTACTCGACAACTTCGGGCGTGATTTATCGCAACTGGCCGAAGAAGGTAAGTTGGATCCAATCATTGGTAGGGAAAAGGAGATTGAACGGGTCTCGCAGATTCTGAGTCGTCGTAAAAAAAACAATCCCATCCTTATTGGGGAACCCGGGGTCGGCAAAACAGCTATTGCCGAAGGCTTGGCGCTAAGGATACAGCAGAAAAAAGTATCGCGTGTGCTGTTCAACAAGCGTATTGTCACGCTTGACCTGTCATCCCTGGTGGCTGGTACCAAATACCGTGGTCAATTCGAGGAACGCATGAAATCGGTAATGGCCGAACTGGAAAAAAGTCCGGACGTGCTGTTGTTTATAGATGAAATCCACACGCTTGTGGGTGCCGGTGGTGCGAGTGGTTCCTTGGATGCGAGCAATATGTTCAAGCCCGCCCTATCCCGAGGAGAAGTGCAGTGCATTGGCGCAACAACCCTCAATGAATACCGGCAATACATCGAAAAGGATGGCGCTTTGGATCGACGTTTTCAAAAGGTAATGGTTGACCCTCCGTCTGCTTATGAAACGATTCAAATTCTGGGAAACATTAAAGAAAAATACGAGGAGCACCACAACGTCACATACACCGTGGCCGCCATCGAAGCTTGCGTCAAGCTCACTGACCGCTATATTTCCGACCGTTTTCTACCAGACAAGGCCATTGATGCTCTGGATGAAGCAGGCGCAAGGGTGCACATCGCCAACATTAATGTTCCAGAACAGATCGTCACTCTCGAGGAGCAGATTGAAAAAATCAAAGAACAAAAATCACAGGTAGTACGCTCACAGAAATACGAGGAAGCAGCCCGTCTGCGTGACACGGAGAAAAAGTTGATGGATCAGCTCGAGGAAGTACGCACGGTTTGGGAAGAACAATCGAAACAGCAACGCCATGTGGTCGACGAACCCAATATAGCCGAGGTAGTGGCCATGATGTCGGGGATACCGGTAACACGTGTCGGAAAAGATGAAGGGATGCGCCTTACAGGAATGAACGAGCATCTTAAAAATCGGGTGATTGGTCAGAATAAGGCTGTGGATTTGATATCCAAAGCCATACAACGAACCCGGGCGGGATTGAAAGATCCCCGAAAACCTATCGGATCGTTCATTTTCCTGGGTCCCACCGGCGTAGGGAAAACGGAACTGGCGAAGGAACTGGCGCGCTACCTGTTCGATACAGAGGAATCGCTCGTGCGCATCGACATGAGCGAGTATATGGAGAAGTTCAGTGTTTCGCGTCTCGTCGGTGCACCCCCTGGCTATGTAGGCTATGAAGAAGGCGGACAATTGACCGAGAAGGTGAGAAGGAAGCCGTATTCCGTTGTTTTACTCGACGAAATTGAAAAGGCACACCCCGATATTTTCAATTTGCTGCTGCAGGTTTTGGACGATGGTCAACTAACCGACGGATTGGGTCGAAGGGTGGATTTTCGCAACACCATTATAATTCTCACCTCCAACATTGGAAGCAGGCAGTTGAAGGATTTTGGTACTGGTGTTGGTTTCAACACCGCCGCAAAACGTAGTGCTACGGAAACCGAATCCAATGCCATTCTTCAGAACGCTCTGAAAAAGACATTCTCTCCCGAATTTTTGAATAGGGTAGATGACGTAATTATGTTCAACGCGCTCGACAAACCGGAAATTCTGAAAATCATCGACCTGGTGCTCGACAGTGTTTGCAAACGCCTGCTCGATCTTGGATTTGAACTATCGTTGACCGACGCAGCCCGAGACTTCCTAATTGAAAAAGGGTTTGACCCGCAATTTGGAGCCCGTCCACTCAAGCGGGCCGTTCAAAAGTATGTGGAAGATGTAATGGCGGAAAAGGTCATTGCGGGTGGACTGAAAGAGGGTGACAAAATCCAGCTGGACCACCACCCAGAGGAGGGTATGCGTGTTGTGACACTGAAAAAAGCTAAAAAGGCTAAAGACGTCGCTTCCGAATAGTCGCAGGGCGATTTTTCCTTATCTTGTGGGGATGAATCTTGTATTGTTTGATGATGTTCAGTCCGAACATCTGCTGCCTTTGACCTACACCCGACCATCCTGTGAATTGAGAGTCGGGATGTTCAGCATCAAAGAGAAATGGGATCTATACCTGAATGATTCATCATCTTACCAACCTTTCCGGTCTTACCTAAGTGTACGTTACCCGACTCATCAATCGGACAACAACATGTACATCAACGGTGCCTGCCTTCCGGATGAATTCGCACTGGAGCAAATTCGGAATCTTTCTGCCGAGAGCTTCATATGCCAATCGGGTCGCGTCATACTTTGCAAAACCCGTATATCTACTTTGCCCACGGATCCTGAAAAACTACGTTCTCAAGGCCTAACAGAAATAATGGAGTCCGGACGCTTTCGGATGATTTCTTTTCCGGAGGATTTATTCGTCAGCAATGCAGAAGAAGTCGGCCGTGATCTGCTCAGGAAAAAATTAATTCATGCGTTTGGAGAACTCTCGTCCACCAACCGTGTGATGTCTGCCGAGCACATTTATTTGGAAAAGGGCGCAAGAGTTGAACATGCATATCTGAACGCCTCTGATGGTCCCATCTACTTGAGCGCGGGTTCTACAGTGATGGAAGGGGCCATGATTAGAGGGCCCTTTTACCTGGGACCTCATTCGGAAGTGAAAATGGGCGCAAAAATTTATGGTGCTACAAGCGTGGGCCCAAATTGCAAGGTGGGTGGTGAAATCACCAACTCCATATTTTTTGGCCATTCCAACAAAGGACACGAAGGATTTATGGGGCAGGCCGTAATCGGTCACTGGTGCAACTGGGGCGCCGACACCAACAATTCCAATTTGAAAAACAACTACGAAACGGTGAAGTTTTGGGACGAGCATTTGGGTCGGTTCAGGCAAACAGGTCTGCAGTTTGCCGGTATCGTGATGGGCGACCATTCCAAGACGGGAATTAACACCATGCTGAATACGGGCACGGTGATTGGGGTAGGAGCAAATGTATTTGGCGCCGGATACCCCCGGAACTTTCTTCCTTCCTTTTGCTGGGGCGGGGCGCAGGGATTGGAGACATTTCGGTTCGACAAATTTTCACAAACCGCGGCTCGTGTCATGGAACGTCGCAAATTGGCATTTGATGAAACCGAGGAACAGATTATGAAATCCGTATTTGTGGAAACTGCACGCCAGCGAACATGGGAAAAAAAAGAGAATAACGAAGGGTAATACTATATAGGTTTCAAATGCCCAGAATCATAAACCAGTTAAAGTAGAAATGAGCCAAAATAACCCCACCCGAATTGTTGCCGGAAACTGGAAAATGAACACAACCCCCGAGGAGGGCAAGAAATTAGTTTCGGAGATTATACCGATGCTTGAAGATGAGCTTCGGGGTCATGTTCATACCATTCTAATTCCTCCAACTGTGCATCTGGCCTCTTTAAAATCGCTGTTTTCGTCCATAGGAATGACCTTATTGTGGGGCGCGCAGGATTGTAGCGCTCATTCAAAGGGTGCCTTTACCGGAGAAATTTCTGCTGAAATGTTAACCTCAATCGGGGTCAGTCATATTTTAGTGGGTCACAGCGAACGCAGGTCCTACCACGGCGAAACCAATGAAATGTGTCGAGAGAAAATTGTCAGGATAGTGGAGGCTGGGGGTTGCCCGATTTATTGTGTTGGCGAAACGCTTCAGGAGCGGGAAGAGGGGCGCGTGGAAAAAGTTATTGAGCAACAGCTGCGGGAGGGACTATCAGACCTCCTTCGGGAAAGTCCCATTCCGTTTGTGATTGCCTATGAGCCAGTTTGGGCAATAGGCACGGGGAAGACCGCCACTCCGCAGCAAGCCTCTGAGGTTCATGGGATGATTCGTGAGTGGCTAAGAGATCAGGTATCCAATAGCGTGGCCGCCACCACCAGCATATTATACGGAGGATCCGTAAAGGCCGAAAACGCAGATGAACTATTTTGTATGCCCGATGTGGATGGCGGACTCATCGGCGGAGCCTCACTTAATTCTAGATCATTCGTGGACATCGTAAAAGCCTGCGCACGCTGAGTGACATGCGATATTTGCGCTACACATTTGAGGTAAACCCCGAGAACAAAGACATCTGGCTGGCCTATTTGTCGGAGCTGCCCTTCGACACCTTCGACGACAACAGCAGCGATGAGCTCATAGCCTGGTGTATTCAGAGTCAGGAAAATCAAGAGCTCATTGATCGTGGTCTCAAAACACTAAAAGAACAGGGACTGGTCATTTTGGCGTTCGAGGAGGAGCCACAGGTCAACTGGAATCAGGTTTGGGAATCGAACTACCCCCCTGTGAGCATTGATTATCGTCTGAGAATCAGAGCGCCGTTTCACCCGCCAGATTCAGGTTATGAATTGGAATTGGTTATAGAACCCCATATGTCATTTGGCACTGGTCACCATCCGACAACCCTGGGGATTTTGCGCCGTATGCTCGAAATGGAGTGGGATGGCAAGGTCGTGCTTGATATGGGGAGTGGAACAGGCATATTGGCCATATATGTGAAAAAGAAGGGGGCCCGAGAGGTGGTGGCCATTGATCACGAAGAATGGGCTTTCCTCAATGCACGCGAAAATGCGTCACGAAATAATGTTGCATTGGTTGCTCTTCAAGGTTCATTCGAATCGATTGAAGGTGAATACGATGTGATCTTAGCCAACATCAATCAAAACATCATTCTGCAGGGTCTGGTAAAAATGATCGGACATCTAAAACAAGGAGGAATTCTCATCTGCAGCGGTTATTACCCGGAGGGCCATGATCGGATCGCGGAACAAGGTATCAAACAGGGTATTGTGGTCGATGCATTCTATACAGAAGGTATCTGGGCAGTATCTGTTTTCCACAAACCCTAATCATGAATATCGGATTATTCAGATATCGATATAGCCGTACATGCATTCTCATTGGGCTTTTGATCATAATTGGTTATAGACCTACAACCGCCCAGCCCTTTAGGTCCAAAAGTCAATCTCTCCCGAACGTGGGTGCACAAATCACTGCGCGCTTGTTGCAGGTGCAGGATAAATCCTACCGCGATCTCGGTGAGAAATTTACATTTGCATGGACAACCGCCTTCAGCGAAGACCAAAAAGCAAGAATAGAAGAGGCATTGCAACTGATGGACGGGCGAAATCTGCCCGATTATCCGTTTTTGGGCTCCTATACCCGCTTGTTACTCACCTACAGCCGGGGTGATGAATATATTTTATCGATCGATGAATGGCACATATTCTATCTACAATACCTAAGCAAAAGACCCCAAACCCAACATTTAGAAGAATTCCTGAAATTTTCCGAGGGTTTGGCTGGGGGTGGTTGGATTCATCGGTCGGATGGCTTCGGATGGCGTTTAGACGAGGTGCAGGATTTCAGCCTCGAGCTCTCTGGCACAAAATCACCCATATTTCGGTGTGCCAAAACCCGATTGTGCTGTGTCGCCGAAGAAGATTCATTTTCGATGAATGCGCTTGGTATCTCGGGACAAATTATCGAGAATAAAATCAGAATCGAATCGGGGCGGGTCGACTGGTCAAGGTTGGGCCTCCCGTCCGATTCGATTTATGCGACACTCAGTAAACTACAAATTAACTTAAAAACACCCACGGCAAAATGCGATAGCGCCTTTTTACACACCACGAGCCTGAAGCAAAAACTGACCGGCGTTTGGCAGGACCGGATTCGTACCGGACTTGTATCAGGCGAAGAGCCTAATTTTCCGCGGTTCGAAAGCAACACCCCGGTCGGAACCATACCAGCACGATTACCCAAATCCGTGACCTTGGGCAATTATTCTCTTGTGGGTCGCCGATACGCTCTGCGCACATTTAGCAATAGACCTGCCAGTTTGACCTGGAAACCCGATGCACAAACCGAAGTTTCGGTAGAAGCTTCCACGCTCTACTTTTCACTCACGAGAATTGTGAGTCCATTCGCCTCGGTGGTGATTCGTTCGGGGGGCGATAGCATTCAACACCCCGGTATATCCTTCGAATACCACATAGAAAGCAACGAGATGTGGCTCAGGATGCCCCTCAAAACCCATAATTTAAGTCCATTTATCCTCTCCGCCCCACGCATACAAGCCTATTGCGAGCAACTCTATTGGAAAAAAGGCAACGATACCATTCATTTCAGGGGCTATTTAGGACGCAACGATTCGACAGCCTTATTTGTATCGACCTCCTATTTCGACCGGCGTGAGTTTCTCTCCATCACCTCTGCTTCTGGTTCCAATGAATTATGGACATTCATTCAATATATTTTACGTACCGGTTTAGAAATTGTGGACGCAGCAGGTTACGCCCGTACGATGCGTATGACTTCAGAAGCGGTACAAAGCCTGTTTATCCAACTGGCGCAAGCCGGCTTTGTTGGTTACGATCAGGAAGAGAATCAGGTACGCGTCTTACCGAAATTGGAACGGTATTTCAACAAGAGTGACGATAATACCGACTTTGATCACATCAGAATTCTTTCCAATCCCGCATCAGGTACATTTGCCCGATATACATTGCGTGGTGGATCACTTCATGTGGAAGGGGTGCGGGCTGTTGCGTTGAACGACTCACATTCCGTGATTTTGCACCCAAAGAATGGAAAAATAAACATAGAACGAGGCACTCATATGAAATGGGAGGGACGGTTTACCGCTGGCCCCCTTGCATTTGAAGGCAGGTCGTTTTCATTCGACTACGACCAATATCAGGTGCGCATCGATTCAGCACGTTCCCTTACCCTTTATTCCTTGTCGGACGAACGCGACGAAAGGGGTCGGTGGAAACAAATTCCGCTGCGCACAGTCATACAGGATATAAGCGGTCGTGTGCAGATCGACGCACCGGATATGAAGTCGGCCCGAAAACCGGATTATCGCTTCCCGCATTTCAGCAGTATCGGCCATAGCTTCGTGTATTTCGATGAGCCGTCTATTCAAGGGGGCGCCTACAAAAGAGAGGAGTTCTTCTACCGCATCGATGAATTCGCATTAGGAAGACTCGACTTCGACGATGCCTTGGATAGCCTACGGCTTCAGGGTGAACTGATCTCTCCCACTTTCCTGCCTATACGTGAGCCTCTCCGCCTGATGCCGGATCAGTCATTAGGATTTATGTCTCCCTTTGTAGCAGGGGGGCGGCCCGTGCATGGTGACAAAGCCCGGGCCGATGTTGCCCTTTCGCTCGACGGCTCGGGGCTGACCGGTTCGGGTAGTTTTTATTTTTTGAATGCGGAAATAAGATCCGATTCCCTGGTCTTTTTACCTAATCTAACCAGAGGTCCTGTACGCCGAATGAAGGTGCGTAACGACGCTGACTATGGTCGACCAGCGCCTGAATTTGAAACAGGAGAGGGGCGATTTGATTGGCGACCCGATATCGATAGTTTATCCGTTTTCGCCCTACAAAATTCCTTTAACGTATTCGATGAACAAACTAGATTTAAGGGTAGTTTTTCTATGACTCCGGGACATCTGAGGGCACGTGGAGTGCTAAACAGAGGCGCACAGCGGGTGGGGAGCGAAGAATTTGATTGGATGAGAAAGGGTTGGACAGCGCGTTACTGCCGGGTTGAAATGGATCGGGAGGGTGCTGCTGTAACATCGGACAACTCAACTGCTTTAGCATCCGTGCGTCTTCTATCCGCCGATTCCTTGAGGGGCAGTATGGATTACCGCAATAGAGAGGCACGATTTGAGGCTGAACAGGAATTGGCACCAATTCATCTGCCCTACAACGACTACGGACTCAGATTGCCTTACATGGGATGGAATCTCGATTCGGCAACTGTAACCCTGGGTCGTAGTAGGGCGGGTTCCAGTGAGAAGGTCATGTTTATGGCAACAGACCCCGAAACCGACAGCATACAATTTGAGGCTACCCATGCCCGGCTATCCCTCGAAACGGGATCCCTAAGCCTGTTTGGCATAGACCATATTCCATGTGCCGACGCATTGATCTATCCACTCAATGGAACAGTTCAGATTGGGAGAAAATCGAAAATACAGCCTATGCAAGGGGCCCGGATCGTTTGGGACTCCCTTACACGGGCACATGAAGCCATTGATGTACGTGTGAGCATCACCAGTCGCACAGAGTATAAAGCGACCGGATACTATAATTATCTCGTCAGAGGAGAATCTCCACAGCGCATTCGATTAAAAGAAATTGGTGTTGATTCCAATGGGATTAGTCGAGCCAGCGCACGGGTATACCGTGACTCAGGATTTGTTATGGCTCCGGGGATTAGCTTCGGCGGGACACTAGACATTCGGGGTGATTCAGTAGGCATCCTCTTTTCAGGAGTAGGTGTGCTTAAGCATACGCCCAGGAGTTCATTCACCGGATACTTCAAAATCGACGCGCGCTACAACCCAAGAAGTGATGTAGGCGTCCGCTTGTTGGCATGGGTAGACGGGAGTGGAAAACCTTTATACACCGGCTTGTTTTTAAACGCCTCCCGGGCAACAATATACCCACTGCTGATCGGAAAGAAGAGGAATCCTGCCGATTCAGCCTTAGCCTATATGGAATCCGGTGTGATCCTATACGACAGCACCTCCTCGAATTATCGAATTGTGGAATCCGAAAACAAATCGTACGGCAGTCACGCGCTGCATTCTTTCTGGTTTACACCTGATGATAGTACATTTACAGCAGAAGGCAGATTGTGGTGCTTGAGTCGCACCGCATCCGGGAACTGGTTATCCGTGGCCGGCAGAATGAGGCACCGCTTCAACGAACAGGAAACAACGGTCGACGCCTTGATGTACGTGCGTGATGTTCTGCCTAAAAATGGATTTGAGTATTTCGGTGCATTGCTTTCAAGCAACTACTTCAGAATGAGCACGAGCGTGTCGGTGGCCGATTGGTTTGAAGCGGCGCTTATTGCTCTTTCTCCAGCCGATCAGTCAAGCGAACTCTTGCTAAGCTATCGACTATCGAGGCAGTTCCCACAGGATCCTATGTCCTCCAATACCTGGTGTTTCGCCCTTCAGCCCATGCGCTGGGATTCGGATGAGCGCTCATTTTCTGCGTCCAGGCAAATGGGGGTGGTTAGGGCCGGGGGTGAACTCATCAATAAATACTATCCCGCATTTGTCGAATTCCGGCGCCTTCCGAAAACCGAAATCTTAAACCTTCTGGTGATGCCGGAGCGCGACAAGAATCTCTTATTGCAACATAGGAACGGTTCATTTTATTCATATTCGAACGATCCCGACTACCAAAAACTATTTGAAGAGGAGCGATCACTTGCCAAAAAGAAACAAAGGGACTTATACAGGGAATCAGATGAATCGACCTTCTATCAGGTGCTCAGTCGGAAGGAAGCCCTGGATGTCACCTATGTGGAGCCCTGAATAACTAAAGAGGCTACTTCCATTTCTCAGCGTATTCCCGAACTTTATTCTCATCATTTTTGTTGAGCGATAACCAGTTAAATTGACCTCATTTCTGAATTAAGTGCACTACCGTACTTTAGAAACAAAATCTATGAAAAACGCAATTCAAATACCCATTTGGGCCTCGGAAAAAACTGAGATTGAAGAGGGTGTTGAAGTATTGGAGGACACCGAATCGACCCTTTCACTGGTTCTCCACAACGACGATGTACATTCATTTATGGAAGTAATTCAACTCCTGATTCAATACTGCAAACACACGGAAGAGCAAGCCGAACAATGCGCCTGGATTACCCATTTCAGAGGAAAATGTACAGTCAAACACGGGGGGAAAACGGAGTTGACGCCTCCCTACAGGGGACTTCAGAAGGAAGGGTTATCTGTTAGCATCGAATGAGGGTGTTACCGAAATTGAAGGGTGGAATCCTGCGGGTTTGGGTGAGCTTATTTTGCCTATTCATTTTGTTTCTTTCATCGACCTGCGATAAAGTTCCGTATACCGGGAGAAACCGGTTGACACTGGTGAACGAAACAACTCTTGTTGACATGGCCTCAAAGGAATACAAGACGATGCTTTCCCAGTCAAAAGTTGTTAGGGGCACCTCTGATGCCCGTCGTGTCGAAGAAATTGGTAAAAAACTAGCGTCTGTGGTGAACCGTATGCAGAGACATCACCGCACATCGGGCTCGATTCCATTTGTCTGGGAATTTGCGCTGGTTAATGACACGCAAGTCAACGCATGGTGCATGCCAGGAGGTAAGGTGTGCTTTTACACAGGAATCATGCCTTATTGTCAGACCGATGATGCGTTAGCCACGGTAATGGGGCACGAAATCGCCCACGCTTTGGCCAGGCACGGAAACGAGCGGTTGTCGCAGTCCCTGTTGGCGCAAGCGGGTGGAATCATCACCTCTCTGATTTTAGATCTTGAGACCGTCGAACATAGGGAACTTTTTGGTCAGGCTTTCGGACTGGTCGTGAATGTAGGAGCCTTATTACCTTTCAGCAGAAGCCATGAATCGGAAGCCGATCGACTCGGACAGATCATCATGGCAGCAGGAGGCTATGACCCCGCAAAATCGCACCTATTGTGGGAGGAGATGAACAGGGGTAGCAAAGGAGCGAATATTCCCGTGATGCTTAGCAGTCACCCCTCATATAATCAGAGGATTGAGGATTTGATATCCCACGCTCCGATAGCCCGACGGCTGGCTCTGCAGTATCAGTCAACCCCATGAGCGAAAAACCGCTCCTTGTGGTGCTCACCGGCGCAGGCATCAGTGCTTAGTCGGGATTATCCACATTTCGGGGGTACGGTGGTCTATGGGAGGGCTACAATGTGGAAGAAGTGGCATCGATTAATGGCTGGCAGAAAAACCCAGAGAAGATCATTGAGTTTTACAATTTGAGGCGGCAACAGGCACTTGCGGCCAAGCCCAATGCCGGACATCTGGCACTTTTCGAACTCGAGGAGCGATTTGAGGTGCAAATCATCACTCAAAATGTGGATGTCCTTCATGAAGATGCGGGCAGCACACGTGTATTGCACTTGCACGGAAGACTTGACCAAGTGTTTAGCGAATTACCACCATTGGAACCCATTGAATGGCGCACGGATCAGGAACTCGATGCGTGGAAAACTGAAAAAGGTTCCATGCGTCCGAATATTGTGTGGTTCGGTGAGTAGGTGCCCGCGATGGAAATGGCTGTCAACTGGGTACGCTGGGTCGACTACCTTCTGGTTGTGGGAACCTCCCTACAGGTGTATCCTGCAGCGGGTCTCATGCACTACCTAAAACCAGGTACGCCGGCGTGGTATATTGATCCAAATCCTGAGCTGCACAGAGTCCCGACTGGCTTCCAGTGCATTTGCGCCACGGCCACCGAAGGTATAAAACAATTGAAATTTTAACATCATCCCCGAAAATTTGCTATATTTACACTCGGGTGTCTCTTTTTTTCATCATGCCTATTTTGTCTTACATAATAAGCCCCTCATGCTGACCGGACTGCTGTTGCTGCTTCTGGTCGGTTTTCTTTTGTTGATGGCAGAAATTTTTTTGGTGCCGGGCGTCACAATTGTGGGGCTTTTGGGCGTGCTGTTGATGGGTTTGGGAGTTTGGATGGCCTACTCAAAATATGGGCAGCCGACAGGACATTATGTACTGATCGCAACCTTCTCCTTGAGCAGTATCATACTTATTCGCGCGTTTCGCACCGGATTTTGGGGGGCGTTTGCCTTGAAAAGCACACTTGAGGACGCCCGTTCACCGGAACCTGGAAATTCAGGGTCCACACAATCCCTTCGTCCCGGAATGTCAGCGCGCGCTATAAGTCGTCTCCGACCTATGGGAATGGCCGATATTGAGGGCGAAGTCCGCGAGGTGGAACTCACCGATGGATGGGCCGAACCCGGCGATTTCCTGATCATTACCCAAATCGATCACCATAAAATATTTGTTCAGTTAACTCCTTTTAACCCACCTACACATGTCTGATGTTGGAACATTGTTTCTTGCTTTAGGCGGCATACTGCTGCTCATTTTTCTCTTTTTGTACTTTGTTCCCATAAACCTATGGATCACTGCGGTGTTCTCTGGTGTTAAGATCAGCATTTTGGATCTTGTGCTGATGCGCATCCGGAAGGTGCCACCCGGAGTGGTTGTGAACGCACTAATTACCTCGACCAAAGCCGGTTTGCGAACGAATGCCAATGAGATTGAAACACACTATCTGGCTGGGGGGCATGTGAACAATGTGATACGTGCACTGATTTCAGCCGAAAAGGCCAATATCGCCCTCGACTTCAAGGCGGCCACGGCCATTGACCTTGCGGGCAGGGATGTATTTGAGGCCGTACAAATGTCGGTCAACCCCAGAGTAATCGACACCCCGCCTGTGGCGGCTGTAGCTAAAGACGGCATACAGTTGATAGCTAAGGCCAGGGTTACTGTCCGCGCCAACATAAAACAACTCGTTGGGGGCGCAGGCGAAGAGACCATTCTGGCCAGGGTAGGTGAGGGGGTGGTTTCCTCCATCGGATCAGCGGTCAACCACAAGGAAGTGTTGGAGAATCCCGATAAAATCTCAAAGGTGGTACTCACCAAAGGTCTCGATGCAGGAACTGCTTTTGAAATCCTGTCCATTGATATCGCGGATGTAGATGTCGGTAAAAATATTGGAGCCGTACTCCAAACAGATCAGGCAGAAGCTGACAAGAAAATCGCGCAAGCACGGGCGGAGGAACGCAGAGCCATGGCCGTTGCCTTGGAGCAGGAGCACGTCGCCCTTGCACAGGAAGCGCGGGCCAAAGTGATAGAAGCTGAGGCACAGATTCCCATTGCCATGGCCGACGCCTTCCGCAACGGACAGTTGGGGGTAATGGACTACTACCGTATGCAGAACCTGAAATCCGATACGGATATGCGTGAGTCCATCGCCCGCCCAGGTGGTGGTGCAAAGAAATAAGTAACTCAGTAACTAAAATAGGTGAAATAGGATCGACGGCCGTTTTGGTCGACTCCCTCCACCGTCACCTGGCCCCTGCTGTGCCGTAGCAGATCGATACATTGCTCGATCTCAGTGATCGGAGTGCGGTTGATTTGGATGATGATTAAACCATCTCTTAGTCCCATTCGCCTCAGACTACCTTGTCCCGCCTGATTGATTTTCACCCCACCAGTAATTCCCAGCCGGTCTTTCTCCAGCTTGCTCACCGTTTCAAAATGGGCGCCCAATTCGGTGGAATAGAATTTCTCTGATTTAACCGCGCCCAAACCACCTTCCGTATTGGTTAATTTTATCTGTACCGATTGGCGTTTCCCGGAACGCTCATAAACCAATGACACTTCATCGCCTGGTCGGTGATAACTGAGCAGTTCATCGAAAGTCGATTTGCTGTCGATGGCCTGACCATCAAATTCTTTGATAACATCACCCTCCTTGATTCCGGCATCGCGCGCCGGACCATAACTCGCCATACTGCCCACCATAACGCCGTCGTTGGACGTGAGGCCGGCCTGTTTCCGAACCCGTGCATCGATTTCTACGACATCAGCACCGAAAAATGCCCGCTGTACGGCACCAAACTCGCGCAAATCGCGGATAACCTTCTGAACAATGTTCGAGGGAATCGCGAATCCATACCCGTTGTAGGCCCCAGTGCGTGACAAAATAGCAGTGTTGATCCCCACTAGCTCCCCCTGTGTGTTCACCAATGCTCCCCCCGAATTTCCAGGGTTGATGGCGGCATCGGTTTGAATGAAACTCTCGATGGGGAATAGGTTGTTCACCAAATTCAAGTTTCTGCCTTTGGCGCTTACAATTCCTGCCGTTACCGTAGAAGTCAGATTGAAGGGATTGCCTACTGCCAGTACCCATTCGCCAACTTTCAGGATGTTGCTGTTGGCAAAAGTGATGACCGGTAGCCGATTACCTTCTATTTTCAGTAAGGCGAGGTCGGTGGAGGGATCCGTGCCCACAATTTTCGCCTGATAGGAATCCTTGCTTGTGAGCACCACCTCTACCTGTGATGCTTTTTCTACTACGTGGTTGTTGGTAACGATGTAACCATCGGCCGAAACGATCACTCCTGAGCCCGAATTCACCACTGCTTCTTGTCGCTGGTTGTTAAAGAAATCCCCAAAAAACCAATCGTTAAAAGAGCGTTGCGCGGCCGTGCCGGTGGTTTTCAGGTAAACCACTGCAGATGTACTCTGTTCTGATGCCCAAACAAAATCAGGTGCAGTGCCGGTGCCCCCAGCCATGTGGGCGTTGAGTCGTGCAGCCGAGCGACTGTTTCCATTCGACGCAAACCAGTTTGTAGGGGTTAGGTCATCCTGACCCCATCCACTCAACTGCAGCCATTCACTGTGTAAGCCCCTTCTCGCCAGGGAGCCGCCAACATAGCCCGCGACAAGTGAAGCTAGTGTCAAAACTGAGATCGCACCCAACAAATACGTCTTTTTCATACGGATACTATTTAGTTCAGCCCAAAAACGGATAATCACCGGATTTTGTTCGCAAGACATGAAATTTCCTTCCGAAAGTCCCGCTCAGGCCCTACAAGATTTATTTTTACGGTCATGAACTACAGCAGTAACCCCGTCCCCATCACCTTAGCCCATGGCGATGGCATTGGTCCTGAAATTATGTGCGCCACCCTGCGAATGCTCGAAGCATCAGGTGCCCCGCTGGATATTGAAACCATTGAGATCGGTGAGAAAATGTATCTTTCTGGCAACACCTCTGGTATCGGTTCCGAAGCCTGGGATTCATTATTTCGAACACGGGTATTTCTGAAGGGTCCGATCACAACACCCTTCGGCGGGGGCTACAAATCACTGAACGTGACCGCCCGCATAACGCTGGGGCTATTTGCCAATATTCGTCCGTGCATTTCTTATTCCCCTTTCGTCTTCACACGTTTCCCAAAAATGGATGTGGTGATCATCCGTGAAAATGAAGAAGATCTGTATGCGGGCATCGAATACCGTCAAACCCGACAGGTCTATCAGACACTGAAGCTGGTGTCGGAACCAGGTTCGGAGAAAATCGTGCGGTATGCCTTTGAATATGCCCGAAACAATGGTCGCAGAAAAGTGACCTGTCTGATTAAGGACAACATCATGAAGGTGACAGACGGCTTGTTTCACCGGGTTTTTGACCGAGTAGCGTCTGAATTTCCGGATATCGAGTCCGACAGTATGATCATCGATATCGGGACGGCCCGCCTTGCCGATAGTCCGGATATGTTTGATGTGATTGTAACTCAAAATTTGTATGGCGACATCATTTCCGATGTGGCTGCTCAACTGAGTGGCTCGGTGGGCATTGGGGGCAGTTCCAACGTGGGCGACAAATGTGCGATGTTTGAAGCCATCCATGGTTCTGCGCCCGATTTGGCTGGTAAAGACCTGGCCAATCCGTCGGGACTTCTGCTCTCAGCCATTATGATGCTGGTGCACATAAACCTGCCCGGGCCGGCCGCTGCCCTGCACAATGCCTGGTTGAAAACCCTGGAAGATGGGATACATACCGGTGATGTGTTTAAGACGGGAATGAGCCGCAAGCGGGTAGGCACACAAGGCTTTGCAGATGCCGTGATTGCGCGTCTGGGTCAAATGCCTGCACAGAGAGAGGCCGTTACCTATGCGAAGCAGATCAAACCCATACAGCCATCGGACTGGAATCTGAGGATGGCATCAGACACCAAAACGTTGGCGGGTGTAGATATTTTTCTTGACTATCCGAATGTGAAACCGAATGATTTAGGAGTACAACTGGAATCTCTTACGGTGGAGGGACTGAAATTGGTGGTGGTTTCAAATCGGGGTGTCAAGGTTTACCCCAACGCTTTCGCCGATACTTTTTGTTCTGACCACTGGCGCTGTCGCTTCGAATCCACAGATAAGGGCTCCACCATCCAGTATCGCAAAGTGCTGGCCCAGATGGAATCGCTCAGTAACGCTGGCCTCGACTGCATAAAAAGTGAAAATTTGTATTTATTTGACGGCAAAGCGGGGTATTCGCTGGCGCAGGGACAATAATCAACGGATTCGCGTGTGTCGTCTGTTGTACTATTAGTTTGAAGGGCATATGAATCGTCTACACATCAGTAATATTGGCCGGATCGGGGGAATCACCAGTGAAGGTGTTCGTATGCGCAATGAAGTGCATATATCAGAATGGTCTACCATCGAAGATGCCTGGATTCAGGTCGAAGGGCAGTACGTTGTTGAATGGGGCTCTATGGCCGAAGAGCCTATCCTGCCACCCAACACAGAGATTTGGGATGCCCATGGTGCATGGGTCATACCCGCTTTTGTGGACCCGCACACCCATTTGGTGCACAGCGGAACGCGCGAACAGGAATGGACTGCCCGGTTGAAGGGCGCTACCTATCAGGAAATAGCGGCTTCTGGTGGAGGAATTATGCAGTCGGTCCGCAATGTACGGGCCGCTGATGTTTCATCGCTATTGGATGAGAGCCGGATTCGGCTGGAGACCATCCGATCCATGGGGGTAGGTAGCCTGGAAATTAAGAGCGGCTATGGTCTCGATTTTGACACAGAAAGTAAAATGATGCGGGTGACACAGGCATTGGCCGCAGAGTATCCCGAGATGAATATTTTGTCGACCTGCCTGGCCCTTCATGCCACTCCCCCAGAATATGCAGGAGACGCTGATGCTTATGTGAAGCGAGTCACCCAAGAGTGGATTCCGATTTGGGTGGGGGAGGGGCTGATCGACTTTGTCGATATTTTCTGCGAGCAGGGCTACTTCGGACTTGACCATCTGGATATGTTATTGGATTGTGCCAATCGGCTGGGATTGGGTGTTCGCGTGCATGTGAATCAGTTTTCTGTCATGGGTGCCGTTAAGCGGGCCGTTGATGGAGGGGCTTTAAGTGTTGATCATTTAGAGGAATTTGAAGGACCAGATCTTGAGGCCTTAAAAAAGGGGGCTACTTTTCCCGTTTTGTTGCCGGGATGTTCCTTTTTCCTGGGTATACCTTATGCACCAGGTCGACTTCTGGCGGATGCCGGTCTGCCAGTAGTGGTGGGCAGTGACTATAACCCAGGTTCGTCGCCCGGACTGAATCCGTTTTTGACCCTGAGCCTTTCCTGCCTCAAGTTGGGCCTCATGCCCGAGGAAGCCCTGAACGCCATGACCTTGAATGCAGCTGCATCGTTGAATATATCAGACCGGACTGGTTCAGTGGGGATTGGAAAGGAAGCCAGTATGTTGTTCATTTCGGGTTTGCGTGAATGGTCGACCTTGCCCTATCATTTTGGCCAAGTACCCCCTATGCGGGTTATGCTGAAGGGTAGATTTATTTAGGAATTTGAGGACCGACTCGGGTGATTGTCGGGGTTTTGTCAACTGCACCCCGACAACTGTCAGCTGCTCGCGATATTTGTCCGCCTTGTGTCAACCCAACCATTACGCATTTGTAAAACTGTGTGGATAACTCGGGATAAGTTGTGTCCGCAACATTTTGTGAGTAAATCGACACCAATGAAATTGCCGACTCAATTCAACTTAATCAATCCCTTATGAAACTCAATTCTATTTACATTGCAGAGGCACATGATTCACTTCGTGGCCTTTTGGCGGAACACCTTCGATCGGAATATTTTGTGCGGGACTTTGCACGCTTCTCAACAGCCGTGCGCATGATGGAAGAGGCGGAGCCCGATTTGTTTATTTTTTCCCTGCCCGACGACATCACCAAATCACTGGAATCGCTGCAGGAATATAAGCGAAGTCCGAAGTTTCAGCATATTCCCATCCTGATCCTCGCTGGACAACCATTTCGTGAAGTTCAGGCGGCATGTTATGGGGTGGGAGCTGATGTTTGTCTCGAACGACCCTTCGGACTCACACAATTAAATCCGCTTGTAGCCTCACTTTTGCGAAACAGGGAGGCCTCCTATGCACATGCCCGCCGACGAAGCCTGTTACCCGCATCCTATTCCAGTATGGTTATGGAGGATGAATTTTTTATGCAGAAGGTCAACCGATTTTTGGGCAACAACATACGTGAACTCAATCTGTATGTAAGCAAAGTAGCGGAAGAAATGTCGATGAGCATCAGTCAGTTCGACCGCCGCGTGACACGCCTAACCGGACAAACGCCCAATCAATACATACGGGAGTATCGGATGCGGGTGGCCTATGAACTATTGGCCAGCAGAAGAGGCAATGTATCGGAAATAGCAATGATGACTGGTTTTAAGAGCATATCCTATTTCAGCTCTCGCTTTCGCGAACGCTTTGGTTTTGCCCCATCTTTTGTCAGATCCGGACGCCATGAGGAGGTAGTGAAAGAAACCGGCACACGTGGCCCGCAGCAGGCGGCGTGATTGAGTAATGCGTGATTGAGTTATGTGAACAAACTGCTCTGCATGCCATATCCCCCCGATTTCAGCGACTTATTGAAGCCGAATCCTTTTACAATCCAGGACTTCTCAATCCGTGTTTGTTCGACCGGGTGCAGCATTGGCCCTATGGCACGCATAAGCTCAGGTCCATGCTGGGATGGACTTTTCACCCGGGGATCTATGGGATATGCATTCCACTCCCGCATATCACCACTATAGAGTATTTCTGACAGTTGTTGCACGGAAGTGTCGGGGTTAAGCCAATCGCGGTAGTGGGAGGGATGCAGCACAACTGGGGCCCTGTGATGGCCGATTTCTGACACGATGCCACGGGCGGCCGTCGTAATCAGCGCAAAGCCTGTTCGGGGAAATTGGCTGTCAGGAGCGGGGGGGTATTCCTGCCACAACGCTGCCATGGCGAATATCCCGGGCGGATCGGTGGGGAAGAGGCAGTATGGCCTGTTGAGTCGTTCAGTTTTGGGACCCTCGATGAATGTGTCGGCTGGTACCAGACAGCGGCGGCTTCTGATGGCCGAACGAAAACTGGGTTTGGAGAAGATCCCGAGGGCACCCCGATATCGTGGATCATCGTCTGCGTTGTGGTCACCCTCTGATCGGGCGTTGAACAACAATCTTTTTGTGGAGCCTGCCCATTGGGATTCGAATCCGAAATTCATGAGTGTAAGTTGCGACACATCCGCGCTGTTCCAAACAGGCATGGGTAGTCCCGGCCCGGCGTTCACACCTTCAAATTGGACTAAACCACCGCTCTCAGGAAGTTGAAAATGCTCTTCGACTACCCGTATCGAACTCACCAAGGTGTATCGGCCACACATAAGGGCAATTTCGTTAGAATTTCCGATTCTTAGGCATCATTCATACGGGCAAAAGTCAATTTTTCCTATCTTCGCACCTCCATTGGTTTCGTAGCTCAACTGGATAGAGCATCTGACTACGGATCAGAAGGTTTGGGGTTCGAATCCCTACGAGACCGCGTTATAATCAAGGAGTTACCAATTTAATTTGGTATCTCCTTTTTTATATGCATACAATTTGCATACTGAAGGCGTCAAAACCTCAATCGCCGAATATTGGACGATACGGGGTGCAGCGTTTGGGCATATTCCTCGGCCGTATTGCACATTCGACATCAATCCAATTCAAACCTGAACGTAATGCTACCCTGCTGAAGCGGGGGTGCTCTATGGTTGTCGGCTTCGCTAAACCTGAATTTTCGGGCAGATACTTTGCATCTTTCCACAATATCGGGCCGACTAATGGTCGATTTTTTGGTATTGAGTTCGGCCTGCAGCACCTGTCCCTGCAGGTTCACAGTAATATTCAACACAACAACGCCCCGTAACTGCGACTGGTCTTCGGGTTTGTCGAACGACAACAGCCTTCTTCCCAGAAGGGAAAAATCCGGGAAACCCATCAGGCCGTTGTTG